>Ga0307428_1000110_pt1 | contig 72861 bp, 70 predicted proteins | sample SalMarWE160240MG_FD_202161 | JGI IMG/M metagenome (GOLD analysis project Ga0307428, IMG submission 202161) | Salt marsh sediment microbial communities from the Plum Island Ecosystem LTER, Massachusetts, United States - WE1603-240 | ecosystem: Environmental > Aquatic > Marine > Intertidal zone >...
TATGCTCTGGAGCTACTCGACAGGCAGCTTAAATTATCCCATCGTAGTAAATCTCCCCTATTACTAGCTTTTCTAGATATAGATGGCTTTAAAGCAATAAATGATAATTTTGGTCACGACGAAGGAGATAAAGTTTTAAAAGAAACTACCGATTTATTCAAATCTACGCTAAGGGAAGTTGATATCATTTGCCGAACGGGAGGGGATGAATTTTTGTTGATCTTCCCGGGTAGCTCTCTAAAAGAAGTTTCCCTAATAAGAAGCCGCTTGCAAAAGAATTTGTCGCAGTTAAACAAGACCATAAAAAAGAATTATAGTATAAAATTCAGTATGGGATTTTCTGAATATCTTTCCGATAAACCGGAAACAGTAGATGAACTGATTCGTATTGCCGACCAGAGGATGTATGAAGAAAAGAAGAAAATAAAGAATAATGGTTGAGGTTGTCCTGGAAGAAAATAGGAGAGAGATAATAAAAGAGTGGATTGATTCCGGAAGGATTAAAGACGTAAACAGCAAGACATAAAAAATTTTAGCTATAACCTATTCGTTATTACAAAAAGGGAATTTGGAGGCGTTTTTAGGGGGTAGTGAGCTAGAAGTCTAACTAATGGTAAATTCATTAAGACAAAGGGGGGTTAAATTGATTTTAGAGGTATCTTAAAAAAAATAAGGAGTTTTAAAATGATTAAGATGAAAAAAATTAAGAACTGTAAGTTTTTTTTAATGATTTTTATTATTACCGTTATCTTTTTATTCTCAATATCCTTGTCGATCTATGCACAACAAGGTTCTTCTCTCGTACCTCTATCAGCAAGTATTATAGCTAAAAGTAGTTTCCCATCTGTCTTAATGCTTGTGATGGAGGATTCAAGCGGTCAACCTCTTTCTCTCGGGAGTGGTTTCTTTGTTAGAGAAGGAATAGTTGCTACCAATTTTCATGTAATAGAGGGTGCAGTAGGGGGCTATGCTAAAATAGTCGGTCAAGAATTGAAATACGATATCACAGGTGTTGTGGGAATTGACAATAAACGGGACCTTGTACTTTTAGCTATTAAAGGTGCTAAAGCTCCTTCGTTATCTCTGGGCGACAGCCAACAAGTAGCGGTTAGTGATGAAGTTTATGCCATTGGAAATCCACAAGGTCTTGAAGGAACTTTCTCTTAGGGAATTGTGAGCAGTATTCGTCAAGTTGGTGTAGAAACAATTTTTCAAATAACTGCTCCGATTTCTCCAGGAAGCAGTGGGGGACCTGTATTAAACACTCAAGGTAAAGTCATTGGTGTAACCGTTGCAACTTTCAAAGATGGCCAGAACCCGAATTTTGCTATTCCTTCTTATTATTTGGCATCCTTATTGCGTCAGATTAAACCTGTAACACCTCTATCAGCGGTGATAAAACCAAAACAGTATAAGTCAATTATTGATGATATAGGCGGCAAAAGTACAGGAGGTGTTGTTGCAGCACAATTTACTTGGTATAGTATTTATGGTGGCCAGTATAGCTTTTCACTTAGAAACCAACTTCGTGAGCCCGCAACAAATGTTCGTTGCCTCGTTATATTTTATGATCAATCAGATAATCCTATAGATGTTGATGTTATTTTCTATGGAGAATCTAAATTCAGTAAAGGTAATATTATCCCAGCAGGGCTTGCCAAGAGGATAACAAGCAGGGTTGATGGAAGTGTTTAAAAATTATCTTCAAAAGTTGAAGGATTTAAAACACTATCAACTAATGTTGAATTCAGAATTCTGGATTTTACAATAGTAGATTAATGCCACAAAGCCTAAAAATTGCTAAATCAATAAATTGAATAAATAGGGAAGATTTGCCAACTCAATAATTCGGTAACTTTTAGGGAAAACCTGTGGGATTTGAGGAGCTTCTTAACCAGTGCCAGACAATAACCAGCCCTTTAACATTTTGCTGAAGGGCTTTTTTATTTTAATAAAACCTTAAATTGATGTCTAAAATTGATTCTTTTAGGGAATAAAATAAGTAGAGGCAAGTATATTTAAAAATAGAATAAGCATCTTCGAAAGTTGATAAAGGCAAACTATCCGAAAGGATGGGACGCAAAGTCATGGGTCTAAGGCAATGAATTGCTATGACCGCCAGACCGCCGACTTTTTTTGCTTAGTAGGAAAACTTTTAAAGAATAATTTGATTTTTTAGTGAATTTTCAGTAAAAATATGATCATTCATTAATGACAAAAAGGGGAAAGGGAAATGAAAAAGTATTTTAAATTTGTATTATTGTTAGGGATTAGTTGTCCCTATTTAAATTTAAAAAATAAAAAAAATTTAACCTGGACAGAATACTAGTCCAATGTTGAAGAGGAACATCTATTAAAACAAGGATTGAAACTTATATATTTCGATCCTTCAATAGACGTGAGTGAAATCTAATGAAAAAATTTATGTTACCACTAATATTTGCATTGCTTTTATCTTTTGCTTTAGTAGAAGGATATTTCAGATTTGTGTTGTATTTAATAAATAGTTGTTTTTCTAATTAAATTTATTTCATCTATTCTCTCTATTGATAGTTAAAAAGAAACACTTTTTTCCTAAATTTCGTACTATATTATATAATAAAATATTAATAATCTTATGATATTTTATCATTTGCAGACTATAATCATAGTTTCTTATTCCGTATCAGGTCGAACTGTAGAATTAATTGAATGAAGTTTATACTAAACATTTAAATAAAGAAACTTTATTATTATAAAATAATAATGATTATAATACGAGGCAATAGCCATGAACAGTACCAAGGACATAAAATTACATGATAAGATTGCCAGCGAGTATGATTCTCTGGTAAAAAAGTACAACAGCCACATACATGAACTCCTTTTTGCAATGTGTTTTGAATATATAAAACCGGGCGATTCTCTTCTTGATCTTGGAATAGGGACTGGACTTAGCTCTTTTCTTTTTGCAAAAGCAGGACTAAATATAACTGGATTGGACGGATCAGGGGAAATGTTAAAAGAGTGTGAGAAAAAAGGAATTGCAAAAGAAATCAAACAATATAATATTCAGGATGTTCCTCTGCCTTATTCGGATAACACTTTTTCTCATATAGTATGCCGTAGCGTGTTTTACTCTTTCGGTGATTTGTTGCCAATAACCAAAGAAGTATATCGTATTCTCAGACCAGGGGGAATATTTGCGTTTACAATTGCACCTCTTACTGCAAAAGATGCAGGATTTAATTGTGAAAGTATGCCGGAATATATTGAGTCTTTATCCGCCTGGGAGACTCCCCCTTTCAAACACTCTGACAAATATATTAATGAGATAGCCCGGAAACTCTGCTTTACAATCCAAAAGGAACAGAAAGTTCTTGCAGACAGTGGCGATAAAGATGCTGGTGACATTCTATTAAAAATAATTGTGATGCAAAAGAGATTATAAAATTAAATCTACAAACTGAATTTCCCCGTGTTTCGCATATATTGACTCGCTTTGCTCGATATTTGCCGGAACTTAAACACAACTCTGCGGAGCTAAGAGAATTAAAAGACAGGATTTCTTAATCGAAGTTTTTGCCTTTTTTAAATTCTTAACAGATACTAATTACTTCTTCTAACTTTTGATAAACTTTTTCAGTTTCTTCACTCATGCAAAAAGTTCGAAAATCGTTCTGTCTGGGGAGCCAGGACATTTCCAGCCATTTGGCATTTAGCGGAAGGGCTTTTTTATTTATATAAATTATTTTACAGAAAAAGAAGGATTTTTAATAAAAATGTAGTATATAAATAATAAAGATAATTTATTTATTTGGGAGGATACTCCACTAAATACAAAGTTTATTTTTATAACTAATTAAATATTATATTAGACTTTTTAAACCATCATTTTATAGAAGTTATTCATAAAATTTATTATCAAAGATAATAATAAGATCAGTACCCCTTTTAATATTTTTACTTTTGCATTAACCATATTTTAGTTGATGTTCCCTAAAAACCATCCCATTATCCTAATAGTTGTATTATCCTATTTTAAGCTTAATCCTGATAAAGAAGAAAAGATTACCAATATGCTGTCTCATCTTTACTCAAGTAATTAAACAGGACTTGTATTACTATTTCCCCAAACCTGTTGAGATATCCTTCAAGATAGTCTTTTATGAATAAATATTTAGTCCATTTATATACCACAAAGGTTAAAAGATTCGCTCCACCTAATATGCACAATTTTTAATTAATAATTTTTCAGTAATTACTTCGTTACACTACTCTTTCATATTACAAGTTTTTTCACCATATTTAAATGATTTATAAAGATAAAATAGCATAAATTTATAGCCTTTTTAGGAAAAGATTAGAACGATGGGGATAAGTTTATTTAAATTATTTAATTTATAAGTAAATAAAAGACTTTTTTCTCTTTTAAAATAAGACTTTACGGAAATATAATACAGGAAATCCGTATGTAGTAAGGATTTTAGGTAGAAAGAGAAGTGAAAGAAGAAATTATCTTATAAGGAGGTAAATAAAATGAATTTGAAAAAGATTTTAATAGCAGGCGTGGTTGGTGCTGTGGCAAATGCTGTCTACTCCATTTTAGTTTGTGGCCAGCTAATCATTCCTTATGTAAAGAGAGTGACTCCGTCTGATTTCTGGGTTCCCCAAACAGGAATCCATACATTAATTATGATCATATTTGGCTTTGCGATATGTATCCTATGGGCATTTGGATATGCTTTACTTTATAAAGGACTCCCTGGATCAGGCTTAAGTAAAGGAGTGATCTATGGATTCCTATTATGGTTATTAGGTATGTTACCTAACAACTTGGCATTACAGCTTCACACCAACATTTGGCCAGAGTTCAATTGGGTTTTTCTTTCAGTAAGCAACTTGATCAGATGGGTAATATTGGGAATGATATATGCATTAACCTACAAGGTTGAAATGAATGAATGAACAGCCGTCCCCTGACAGTAATAGTACTTCTATTTTATAATAAATAGCTTATAAAATAAGAAAATGCGATTAATAAAAAAGGCAAATAAGAAATAGAAAATATCTGAAATTTTTATAATAAGCATCTTTTAATATTGATTAGTTGAGTAAGTAGCAATAAAAAAAGAAGGTGAAAAATTAATAAAGAGAAAGGAGGATAAAAAAAGAAAATGACAAAGCGAGTAGTTATAACTTCTATTTTAGGACTTATTTGTGGGTGTATTTCCTGGGTAGTTTGTAAGTATGGATTTGGACACAGTCAACCATTAGTTACGAATGCACTTATTATTCTGCAAAATGGATTGATGGGTTTTACGATTGGAATTAGTTCTCTGCGTTGGCCTTGGGCGATACACGGATTGGTTTTAGGAGGTATGTTTGGATTTGTTTTAGGTATAGGGGCCTTAGCTCTAGGTAGTGAATTTATTTGGCCCTTCGTTTTTGGCTTGGTATATGGTTTTATTATCGAATTAATTACGACTGTATTTTTTAAAGCAGGAATGGCAGAACCAAAACAATGAACTTCATGTGTGTCAAATGGAGTTAGATAGTTGATTTACCAATATATAGCTAAAATATAATTAGAAATGTTGCAAATTTTAAACCCTTTGGATTTTACTGAAGGGCTTTTTATTTTTTATAATATTTTTTAAAAAAGAAGGATTTTTTAAATTTATGTAGTATTGGAAATATAGAAAGATTTGAAATATTTAGATGCTTTTTTTCGAAATATAAATATTAAAATAAATTGTAATTATTGTATATAATAAGCTCCAAGAAAAGTATTTGTTAACTCCCAATTTAAACTTACAAATACTACCAATAATCCAATCTACAAATCTTATAAAAATCACCTTTAAAAAGTATCAAGTCCAATAAGGGATATGAATTAAATAGAGAGAAAATTGTTAACTTTATCATTTCATATATTATTTTTAAAAAAAGTAATTACCGATTCTAATATTTTATTCTACACGAAGGCGAAGGGAGGTTCTTTTTTAGAAAAGGATGTAGCTTGTATATCAAAATTTAGGAATCTAAGAAGAAATCGCCTTAAATCCTTAAGATGATGGCTTTGTGTGCAAGGTAAATAATATTAAAAATATAAATTAATTGGAGGACTTAATTATGAAGAATATTAAATTTTTATTATTTATTATGTCTTTACTCTTTTTTCTAAATGTAATTTTCTGTAATTTTTCTTTTGCCACACTTTATATTGTCAAAGACCAAGAAGGAAACAACATCTGCATTACCAACCAAGAAAACCTAATTTTCGAATATGAAAAGCTCGGATATATAATTTGGATTTTTGAAACCGGTGGATTATTGCAAAAATCACTTGAACCTGAATATATTCCTAATGAATCTCTTTCACAATTAGAACCTGAATCAATAGATTCTGAACCCCAAACTAAAGTAGACCTTCCGCCAACAACAGAGTTAATACCAGCACCAGAAACAAAGATTGATAGGGAAAAAATGATAGAGACCTTTAAGACAAATGCTTTAATAGAGTGGGGTAACAATTTTGAAATGATAAATTATGAGGTTAAGATACAGACTGAGGCATATGATTGGATTATTAAACAGACTAAATATCCAGATATTATAGAAAGAGCAAAACACGAGTGGGTAAGCGACTATGTCATGGTGAAGTACGAATATGAAATACAATCAGACGCATATAATTGGATTAATCAACAGAAAGCATACCTAAAAATTATGAAGAAAGCAAAACAAGAGTGGGGCGTTGATTATGTTATGGTGAAATATGAATACGAACAACAAGTAAGCGCTTACGGGTGGTTAGAAAGAAATAAAGATAAAAATCCAGAAGCGTTTAAGCGTGCAAGTAATAAATGGGGTAACGATTATGTTATGGTGAAATATGAATATGAGAAAGAAATTTAATCTTTCTAGATTTTGATTCTTTGAAATGAAAATATCAGGCTTAACTAATATAGACAATATTTTTTATATAGTAAAACTATAGAAAGTTTTAAAGTGATTTCAACTAAACAAGAATTTTTTATAATAAAAAATTACTAGAAATTAAAATAAATTTATTAAACAAGTAATTGAATACAGGTATAAAACTATGAAAGTAAAATGTCCTCTATGTGGTTTTAAAAATGAAGAGGGTAGTAAATTTTGTAAAAATTGTAATGAGCCTCTCTCTAAACAAGATTATTCTGAGGATAATCCTTATATCAGACGAAGAAGAAAAAGAAGAAACAAAAAAAAGGGAAATAAAGACCAGCTTTTTGAATTTATCTCAAACAAAGAAGAAAAAGAAGAAACAAAAATATTCGATCTAAAAACTAGTTCAGTTGAAGAAATCCTTGAATATATAAAGAATAAAAGAATAGCAAATAGAAGGAAATTTCATGAGAACTATAGAAAAGCTGAAAAATTAATTGAGTTCGGTAAGTTTGAAGAAGCACAAAAATTAACTCGAGAAGACGTAATAGTTTATTATCATGTCTATGCAGAAGCAGAAAAAAAGGAAAAAGCTGGCAAGTTAGAAGAAGCTGCCGAATTATATTGGACAAATATTTCTACTAACGGCACAGATGCGCCTGCAAATTTCACGCGATTAATGGTTATTTTGAAAAAGTTAGGTCGATTATCAGAGGCATTAAAAGTTTCAGAGATATATAATAAATATTTTTATCGAAAAATGACTTGAAGAATCTTTTAAAAGCGATAATAAAAAAGGGTATTATAAAGGAATATTTATAAGAAAAATAGCAATATTAAATTTTAAGGGTGGAACCGGGAAAACTACGACAGCAGTCAATTTAGGTTATGCCTTATCTCTTAAGGATTATAAGGTATTAATTATTCCAAATATAAATACAAGTTAATTAAAAAAATATACTTAAAGAGTAACTCTATATTTTAATTCTTAGTAAATACTGATTACTTCTTCTAACTTTTGATATACCTTTTCAGTTTCAGTACTCAGAAAAAAGTTGCGAAAATCGTCCTGTCTGGGGAGCCAAGAAAATACCAGCCCTTTAGTTTGAATGCTGAAGGACTTTTTTGTTGGGATTTTTTTATAAAAAAGAAGGATTTTTTAGATATATTGTCGAATAATAAAATAATGTAAAAAGAATGCATCTGAAAAATAATTTTTAGTCGAGGTCTCAATTTTTCATATAATAAGGTAAAAAATTAGTTTATATAGAGCTGTGGAAGAGAATGATGTATAAAAAAAAGATGCTTCAATTTGGGGCAGGGAATATTGGGAGATCATTTATCGGTCAGTTATTTTCCCGTTCGGGATATGAAGTTGTTTTTGTTGATATTAATAAAGAATTGGTAAAGGAACTCAATAAAAAAAGAGTATATAAATTAGTAATAAAGAGGAATGAACTTCCCGATGAAATTATTTTAATAGAAAATATAAGGGCTATAGATAGTTTTGATAAAGAGGCAGTTATTCGGGAAATAGTAGATGCGGATATTATCGCTACAGCAGTAGGAAAACATGCCTTACCTCAAATTGTTCCGGTAATTGCTCAAGGACTTCAATTAAGATATAAAAAAAGAGGAAAAAATCCTTTAGATATTATTATTGCCGAGAATTTGAGGAATGCAGCAGACTATTTAAGAAAGGAATTAAAAATTTATCTTCCACAAGAGTATCCGTTTGATGAACTGGTTGGATTAATAGAATCAAGCATAGGAAAGATGGTTCCTCTAATGAAAGAGGAGGATAAAAAAAGGGATTTGGTGTGGATATATGCCGAGCCTTATAATACTCTTATTGTGGATAAAAAAGGGTTTAAGAACCCCCTTCCTCAGGTTAGGGATCTTTGGGCTGTTGAAAATATCAAAGCCTATGTAGATAGAAAACTTTTCATCCATAATCTTGGTCATTCTGCATCAGCTTATTTTGGGTATCAATATGACTCAGAAATGACCTTTATATATGAGGCATTAGAAGTACCAGAAATTTATAAAACTATTCGGGAATGTATGAAGCAATCAGCAGTGGCTTTGAATAGGACATATCCCAAGGACCTTACTCTGCAAGATTTACAAAACCATATTGATGATCTACTTTTTAGATTTCAAAATAAATCATTAGGAGATACTATTTTTCGAGTAGGTAGAGATTTGTATCGTAAGTTAGATAAAAATGAAAGATTGGTAGGGCCAATGCTTCTGGCTCAAAGACAAGGCACTCCTTATAATAAGATCAAAAGAGCATTTTATACTGCTTTAGATTTTAAAGCCCAAGACGAGAAAGGGGAAATGTATCCCCCAGATAAAATATTTTTCCAGCGAGAATATCCAAGGGGATTAGAACATATATTAAGAAGCGTTTGTCATTTATCCAGCCATCAGGATGAAGAAGCAAAAGTTATGAAAGAAATAGCAAAAGGAATCTAAATTAACAAAAATATTTTATATTTTTCAAATGGGAGAATTTTATGGATATAATTGTTGCAGGTCATATTTGTTTAGATATTATTCCAGATTGGAGGATTGGGGGTATTAAGACGATTATTCCAGGACATATTCTGGAAATGTCAGGATTGAAATTATCAACCGGGGGAGCTGTAGCTAATACAGGAATAACTCTTAAAAAATTGGGTATTAATACAACCTTGTTAGGAAAAATTGGGTCAGATGCCCTTGGAAAGGTTATTTTAGAGATTTTACAGAAAGAAGACAAAACTTTGGTAGAAAATATGATTATTAGCAAAAATGAGATTTCTTCTTATACTATTGTTTTAAACCCACCAGATACTGATCGGGTCTTTTTACATTGTCCCGGATCTAATCATACCTTTAATGCGAATGATATTCCTTATGAAAAAATAAAAAGTGGCCGCATATTCCATTTTGGATATCCTCCTTTAATGAAGAAATTTTATGAGAACGCGGGAGAAGAACTGGTAAAAATGTTTCGAAGAGTTAGAAAAATGAATATAATTACCAGTTTGGATATGGCTATGCCTGACCCTGAATCTCCTGCCGGTAAAGTAGATTGGTACGAATTCTTTAAAAACGTTTTACCTATGGTAGATATTTTTATGCCCAGCATTGATGAACTGTTGTATATGCTAAATCCAGAGAAATTTTATAACATTTCAGAGAAGAAAGAAAGAATCGATGTTTTACTATTAGATCAGATAGCTAAGCAATTAATTGCCTATGGAGCAAATGTTGTTGCAATAAAACTTGGTGACCAGGGTCTATATTTAAGAACACACCAAATAGAAAAAAGTAATTTATCGAGAATAATTAACTCTAGCCAATGGAATTATCGTCAGCTTCTATCTCCTTGTTTTGCTACGGAGGTTAAGGGAACTACCGGAACCGGAGATGCCACTATTGCCGGGTTTTTAGCTCAATTTTTAGATGGAGGAGAACCGGAAAAGTGCATTACCTTAGCTACTGCTGTAGGTGCCTGTTGTGTAGAAGCGATTGATGCTACCGGAGGGATTCGACCTTTACCTGAAGTTGTAAAGAGAGTAACCTCCGGGTGGAAACGCTTATCACTTTCTATTCCGATAGACAATTGGAAATATGATTATCAATATAAGATTTGGAAGGGTCCTAAAGATCAGGTTGTATGATTATTTTTTAATTTCAAAAATGATGAGAATAAGGAAGGGAGAAAAATGAGAGAAGAAGAAAAAGAAAAAATAAAGGCAAAAGCTCTTAAATATTTTAAAGAAGCAGATATTATTCTTTCTTCACAAGAGAAGGAAAATATGGAAATTGTCGATCTTGGTTTAAATGATTTTAAAAGAACCGGTGTTGTTTTAGTAGTATATGTAAATAACTCGAGGTATTGTGCGAAAGAAATGGTTTTATTTCCTAATCAAACTTGTCCAGAGCATCGCCACCCTGATCATGATGGTAGGGAAGGGAAAATGGAAACATTTCGTTGTAGATATGGGAAGGTATACCTCTATATAGAAGGAGAAAAAACCGAAAATCCGAAGACTCATCCTCCAGCGGGAGATGAGAAATGTTATTCTGTATATCATGAAATTATCCTATTACCCGGAGATCAATATACTATTAATAAAAATATTCTTCATTGGTTTCAGGCAGGCGAAAAGGGAGCAGTTATTTCAGAATTTTCTTCTCCAAGTGATGATGCTAGTGATGTATTTACTGATCCACGTATTAAAAGAGTATTAAATGATTAATTTTTTTTATTTTTTTTAAGATTTTGAATTTATAAGGACTCTGTGTCTACTATGATGCAATATCAATGTAATTGAAAATTTTGTTGTTTTAAAAGTAAATTGAAAATCGAAAAATATAAATAATATTTCTCTATGATATTTTAATAGCTGATATCTGTATTTTTTATTTAAATTTATAAGATAAAATAACTAATATTTTAATTAAACTCATATTGTCGGTACATATAATTAATTTCATTTTAGATCTAAATTTTAAGTATTATTTTAGTTAATATAAACTTTATATTTTAATTTCTTTGTAGTATTTGTAAACAAAATTGTGATAAAATTAACTTTTTTTAATTTTATTTTAAAAAAAAGAGGATTTTTTTTAGATATGTCGTATAAAGAAAATAGATATACAAATAATAAAAAAAATAGATAATTAAATATAAATTTATTAATTAAATACGCAAAAAATGTTACAAATTTAAATTTTTATGGATATTCAACTTAAATTAAAAAAGAAAGGAATTCTAAAAAATTAGGAGGAAAAGAAATGGAAATAAAGGTAAAGTATCCAACGCCAGAGAATTTCGCCAAGTTTGGCACTATAGTAGTTCCCTCATTTAAAGAATCTCCTGCCACCTTTTCAGAAAATCATAATTACTGGCATAATGTAGCGGATATTTCAGGGTTAAAGGGGGAAGGTACTGTAGGATATTTAGAAATCGAAAGAAAAAATAGAAAATTTCATTTAGAAAAAATGGAAAGGCATCAGGAAACCTTAGAAGCTTTTATTCCTATGTCAGGTGCAGGGATTTTCTGTCTTGCCCCCGTAAGTCCTGACAGAGATGTTCCAGATATAAATTCTATTGAAGCTTTCTATATAGATGGTTCTTCTTCATTTTTCCTTGCACCAGGAGTATGGCATTGGCTTCCTTTTGCTCTTACTCCGCAAATAAAATTTACCTTACTATTAAAAAAAACTACAGTAGAAAAGGATTTAGAAATAGTGGATTTACCCAAGAAATTAGATATAGTACTAACTAATTAGTTCGGGAGGCCAAAATGGAAGTTTTAAGATTGGAGAATGTTTATAAAAATTATGGAAAAGTCGAGGCTATTAAGGATTTAAGTTTTTCGTGTGAAGAAGGGGATTTGTTTATTATTATTGGTCCTTCAGGAGCGGGGAAAACAACTACTTTAAAGATGATTAGTGGTTTAGAGGAAGTTACCAAAGGTAAAATATTTATTAAAAATAAATTAGTAAATACTTTAGAGCCAAAAGATAGGAAGGTATCGATGGTTTTTGAGGACTATGCTCTCTATCCCCATCTTACCGTTTATAAAAATATAAGTTCTCCCTTGGAAGCGATAGGTACATCTAAAGAAGAAATTGATAAAAAAGTCAAGGGAATTGCTCGCCTTTTACAAATTGAAGAGCTTCTTTCAAGGCTTCCTTCCATGATTAGTGGAGGTCAGAAGCAGAGAACAGTTCTTGCGAGATCATTAGTAAAAACGGCAGATGAATATTTAATGGATGAACCGATAGCTCATTTAGATGCAAAGCTAAGATATAATATGAGGGGAGAATTTAAGAGGCTTCAGCAAATACGTAAAATTAGCATATTATACGCTACTCATGACTTTACAGAAGCCCTTTCTTTAGGAAATAAGATACTTATCCTTAATAAAGGGGTTACTCAACAGGTCGGTATACCTCAAGAAATTTTTCATAAACCCGCTAATACCTTTGTTGCAAGTCTAATAGGAGATCCTCCAACTAATCTAATCGAAGGAATTTTAAAAGCAAAAGACGGACAATATTTTTTCCAGATTGGAAATGTATCCATATCTTTGTCGAAATCTTTGGCTGATGAGCTTTTATTAAAAATTAATCAAGAGAAATTAATTATTGGAATAAGACCTTTTGATTTGCATTGTTATTTAAAACAAAAGGAAAATGCGAAAATTCTCAACACAGAAGTGTACATGAGTGAAATTGCAGGACATTATAATATAATTTCAATTAAGCTGAATAATACCATTATTAAAATTAGGGAAGAAAAATCCTTTAAAGTGTCTTTGGGGGATAAGATATCCGTAGATTTTAAAGAGGAAAAACTTGATTTCTTTGATGCTATTTCGGGAAATAGAATTTTCTAGGAGGCAAAATTGTGGAAAAATTAGAACTAAAAAGTGTATACAAGTACTACGTGCAAGGAACCGTAGAGGCCGTAAAAGATTTAAACTTATCTCTTAAAAGTGGAGAACTTTTGGCTATATTGGGACCCTCTGGTTGTGGCAAATCGTCCACTCTTAGGATGATTGCCGGCATAGAGGATATAACTAAAGGAGAAATTTATCTTGATGGAGAAATTATAAATTGGTTATCTGCAAAAGAAAGAAATATTGCTTTAGCTTTTGAAACTTATGCTTTATATCCTCATCTTAGTCTTTTTGAAAATATCGCCTTTCCTCTTCGTATAAGAGGAAGGAAAAATCAAGAAGTTAGAAAAGAAGTCAAGAAAATAGCTGATATGCTTGATATTACTAGTGCTTTAAATAAACTTCCTTCTGAAGTAAGTGGAGGACACCAACAGCGGACATCTTTGGCACGTGCATTAATACGACCTGCCTCTCTTTATCTTTTAGATGAACCACTTTCTCATTTAGATACCCAACAAAGAACGGAATTTAGAATACAGATAAAAAGGATCCAAAAAACTCAGAACCTTACTATGCTTTTTGTTACCCATGATCAATTAGAAGCCTTAGCTCTGGCTGATAGAATAGCTATTTTAAATTTTGGTGTTTTACAACAAATTGGAACGCCAGAAGAAGTATATGAGTATCCCGAGAACCTTTTTGTGGCAGATTTCGTTGGAGAACCACCGATGAATTTTATAAAAGCTATTCTAGTAAAAGAAAAAAATGATTATGTAGCAAAATTATATAATCAAAAATTAAAGATTCCTGAAAACTATAAAGATTCTATGGAAAAGTTTTATAAGGGAGATGACACTGAGATAATGCTGGGGATTAGACCAATTTATATTTATATTTCTAAACCTGGTGAAAGTCAATCCATTAGCGGAGAAGTATATATCTTCGAAGATATTGGTGAGTCCGGAATATTAACCGTAAAAATTGGAGACACCTTAATTAAAGTAGAACTTAGCCCTGGATATTCTTTTAAATTAGGGGAAAAAGTTAATATTACCTTTGATTTAGAAAAAATTCTTATATTTAATCCTACTACCGGAGAAAGAATTAAACCAAATTACTCCAAATCCACAAAATAAAAAGTAAAAGGAGGTGACAAAGTATTTAATTTTTTTTAAAATCTAATTATTTTTTAGGAGGTTTAATAATGAGAAAAGTATATTTGTTTATTTTAATTACTTCATTGTTGTTAGTTTTTTCTTGTTCTATGCTGGTTCAAGGTCAAACAAAATTTAACGATGTAACGATTACTGCTTTTTGTGATGCAGGACATAATGCCCGTCCTTTTGAATGGTATGCTGATGAATTTGCAGAGGCAGGGATTACCGTAAAATTAGTTACTGCACCTTTTGGTAATGTATATGAAAAGCTAAAAAGCGAATTTGTTGCCGGTACAGGTGCTTATGATGTAATCGTACTTTTTCCCATGTATTTGGGTGAGTTTGCAGGAATGGGTTATCTTAAACCTTTAGATGAATATGCAGAAAAATATGATCCTCATTTAGATGATATCGCTAAAGGTTTCTTAAAGTTGTACGACTACTATGCCGGCACACTATATACTCTTCCTTATGATGGCGATGTTTTAAGTCTCTATTTCCGTAAAGATTTATTCAATGATACTACGGAAAAAAGTAATTTTAAAAAAATGTATAACAAAGAGCTTAATCCTCCAGAGACCTGGGATGAAATGTTAGACATTGCTGAATTTTTTACCAGAAAGAGCGGAGAAACATTAGCAGGAAAGAAATTGGATGAAGATTTTTATGGTTTTGCTTTCTTAGCCCAAAGAGGTGGTTTTGCCTTTGCCTGGTGGTTAGCAGAGTTTGCCAGCCGAGGAGGGACATATTTTGATAAAGAAATGAATCCAACAATAAATTCAGAGGGAGGAGTAATTGCTCTTCAAAGATTGGTAGATTCTCTGCCATATTGTCCACCCGACGTTCTTGCTTATGGATATGATGAATTAAAAGATGCTTTAGTTTTAGGGAGAATAGCTATGTGCTTACAGTGGCCCTGCAACTGGAAGAAAGGCAATGATCCTGCTCAATCAAAAATTGTAGGAAATCTTGGTGTTACCCATGTTCCCGGTGTTATGAAAGATGGAGAATTAGTATATCGTGCTCCTATGCCTTGTGGCAGGGTTCTAGCCGTAGCAAGCGCAAGCAAGCATCCAGAGGAAGCGTTCTATGTTGCCAAACTTCTTTCCGATGATTTTTCTATTGATGATGTTTCCACTCCAGATACCGGTCTTGACCCGTATAGGAAATCCCATTTCAATAATCCGGCAGCTTTTTCAGGATTTGCCCCGGAAAAAGAGGCATTAGAATATTTGGCAGCCATTGATAACAATTTAACTTACGGTTTCCCAGATTTAAGTCTTCCTGGTTCTGCAGAATATATTGATGTATTAGAACTAAATCTTGGGAAAGCTTACACAAAAGCATTATCACCAAAAGAAGCCCTTGATGCTGTAGCTAAAGAATGGGATAGTATAACTGATAGGTTAGGAAGAGCCAACCAGATAAGAATTTATGGAGACCTTCTACAGAGCTGGAAAGAGGTTGGGTTAATTGATTAAAAGTTAGAGTTTGAATTGTTTTGTATTTTTAGGGGAACGGGAGGTTCTCGTTCCCCTATTAAATTTCAAATGAGAAAGAGGGATTAATATGAAAGAAATATCAACAAATGTTTTAATAGGAAGAAATAGTTTTGCAAAAAGGATAACTTTACCTTCAGTTATTATTCTTATTATCACCGTAGTAGGTCCTTTTGCTTTTTTGCTCTATTCAAGTTTCTTTGATTGGAATCTTACAGTTCCTGCTCCTCCGAGATTTGCCTGGTTTTATAATTTCGGATTAGTTTTTAAAGACTTAAGATTTTGGAATGCTTTTAAAAATACTTCAGTATTAATGATAGCAGGAATAATTACCCAATCTATTTTGGGTTTAATCCTTGCTTTTCTTCTTAATAGGAATTTTAGATTCAAAAAACTTGCTATAATCATTTTAGCTTTGCCAATAATGGTTACTCCGGTAGTTTTGGGATTTAATTGGAGAATTATATATCATGAGCATTTTGGTCCATTAAATTATATAATTCGACTTTTTGGAGGAGCTGGTTCATCTTGGATTGCTGATCCAAAATTAGCCTTGTTTTCAATCTTTTTAGTTGATACCTGGCAATGGACCCCCTTTGTAACTTTAATTTTGCTTGCAGGCCTACAGTCTATACCTCGTCAAGTATATGAAGCTACCGATGTAGATGGGGCTACAGGATGGCAGACCTTCTGGCGCATTACTCTGCCTCTTCTTCGCCCTATGTTTGTTTTGGTAGTACTTTTTAGAACTATTTGGATTTTTAAAATTTTTGACCCTGTTTATATTCTTACCGGAGGGGGCCCTGGTATTGCAACAGAAACACTTAGTTTATACACTTATGTAAGTTGGGTAAAATATTGGAGAGTTGGTTATACTTCAGCCTTAGCGTTAGTTCAATTAGTAATAATGACTGTTATAGCTATGATCTTTGTGAGAAAAGTTATGCAAAGGAGGAGGGTATAAATGAATATGAATGACAAAAAATATGAAAAATTTAGACAAAGAGAAAAAAGAAAAAAGTTAAACAATTTATTTCAAAACTTATTACTTACTTTTTTTGTTGCTCTTTTTGGTTTTCCTATCTATTGGATTTTTATAGGGGCTTTTAAAGAAAAAGGAGAATTTTTTCATTTTCCTCCTATTTTTTGGGTTAATAATTTTAGTTTTGAAAACTTTACCAGTGCTCTTTCTTTGGGAGGTTCTAAAGGAGTAGTGGATAGTCTTATTGTAGCTTGTATCGGTACTGTTTTAGTGGTAATCCTTGCTCTTTTTGCCGGCTATGGTTTAGGAAGATTTAAATTTGGAGGTCCAAATTTATCTTTCTTTGTGCTTTCTCTTCTCTTTTTACCCCCTATAATTGCAGTACTACCATTGTTTATTATTTTCAGGTATTTAAAGATAGTTGATAATTATATTGCTTTGATATGGTCTTATTTCTTAATTAACCTACCCTTTGCTATATGGCTCATTAAAGGATTTATTGAAGACCTACCCGAGGAGATTGAGTCCGCGGCTTTAGTAGATGGCTATTCTCGTTTTGGGGCTTTTCGGAAGGTTACCCTTCCCTTAATAATTCCCGGAGTAGTGGTATCAGCATTATTTGTATTTGTCTTTGCCTGGAATGAATTTCTTTTTGCGCTTATGTTTACCAGATCCAATGTAAGAACTCTACCGGTAGTTCTTTCAGAATTAATTGGGGGCCACGGAATTCAATGGGGAGAATTATCGGCTCTTTCTCTGATTGCACTTATTCCCGGAGTTATTTTAGTAGTATTTTTCCAGAAATATTTAGTAAGGGGATTAACCTTTGGAGCGGTAAAAGGATAGTTGGAGGTGATTAATTTGAAAAAAAGCAAGATTGTAATTGTAGGAAGTTATAATACAGATTTGATGTCCAAGACTCCCTGGCTTCCAAAACATGGAGAAACCGTTTTAGGTGGACCATTTAAATTGGGGCCAGGAGGAAAAGGATCTAACCAGGCTGTTGCGGCAGCAAGATTAGGTGCTGAAGTTTGTTTTATAGGTTGTGTAGGAGAGGATTATTTTGGCGAGATTGCCAGGAACAATTTTATAAAAGAGAAGATTAACATTGACTATCTTAAGGTAAGCAAAACTCAGCACACGGGCATGGCTTTTATTTTAGTGGATGATAAAACTGCTGAAAATATGATAGTGGTAGCTCCCGGATCTAATATGGAAATAGATATTCCATTAGTAGAGAGTGCAAGAGATATCATTGTGAGTGCAGATGTAGTGCTGCTGCAGTTAGAAATTCCGGTGGAAATTGTAGAATATGTTATAAAGTTAGTTTATAAGTCTAATAATACTATTTCCATTCTCAATCCTGCCCCGGGGAAGAAGTTGGAGAAAAATATTTTAAAGAAAGTATCTTTAATTACTCCCAATAGAAGCGAGTTGGAAATAATTACTAATCGAAGTGTTAATACAGTTGAAGAAGCTGAAAAAGCTGCCAAGGAAATTATATCTTCTGGAGTAAAAGATGTTGTTGTTACCTTAGGCAAAGAAGGAGCTTTAGTAGTGAATTCTAAAGAAACTACTCATGTGCCTACTTTCGAAGAAGTAAAGATTGTGGATTCTACAGGAGCAGGAGATGCTTTTAATGGTGGCTTAGCTATTGCTCTTTCAGAAGGGAAGAACTTAGTGGAGGGGACTTATTTTGCTAATGCTACCGCTACTCTCAACGTAACCAAAATTGGTACTGCTCCTGCTATGCCCTATCGCGAAGAAGTGGAGAAGTTTTTAAAAAATCATTTGCAATAAAATAAAAAACAAAGATATATATCTAAAGATATATTCTAGAAAAAGGGGGAATGGGGTTATTAATCCTGATTAAAATGAGAGATTATAAAACAAGTTATAAAATTTTAAAATCTTCTTTGGAAGAAAAAGGTATCAATGTAAGTAAAGTTGAGAGAAAGTTAAAGGCATTAAAGGTTGAAACTCCAAGTTGGGGTTATTCAGATTCAGGAACTCGTTTTTCAATTTTTAAGCAAAAAGGAGCTGCTAAGAGTGTAAAAGAAAAAATTCAGGACGCAGCAGAAGTACATAAGGTAACCGGTATATGTCCATCTATAGCTTTACATATCCCTTGGGATATGACTGATAATTGGAATGCTCTTTTAGAATATTCTTTTTCTTTGGGAATAAAACCGGGAGCAATAAATCCTAATTTATTTCAGGACCCGGATTATAAATTAGGGAGTCTTTGTAATCCTGATAAAAAAGTGAGAAAAAAAGCTATTAATCATGTTTTGGAGTGTGTCGATATTGCTAAGACACTTAAATCTAAGGATATTTCTCTTTGGTTAGGCGATGGAACCAACTATCCTGGACAGGATGATATGAGAGAGAGAAAGCATAGATTAGAAGATAGCTTAAAAGAGATTTACGATAATTTACAAGATGATATGCGCATACTTATAGAATATAAATTCTTTGAACCTGCTTTTTATAATACCGAGATTGCTGATTGGGGTATGGCATATAATCTGTGTATGAAACTGGGTAATAGGGCAATGGTATTGGTCGATTTAGGACATCACGCTTTAGGTACCAACATAGAACAGATAGTAGCCTATCTTTTAGATGAGGGAAAGTTAGGAGGATTTCATTTTAATAATAAAAAATATGCTGATGATGACCTTACGGTGGGTTCTATAAATCCTTATGAATTTTTCCTTATTTTCAATGAATTGGTATCAGCAGAAGAGGATGGAATAAAGGCCAATATAGCTTATATGATAGACCAATGTCACAATCTTAAACCAAAAATTGAAGAAATGATCCAAAGTGTTGAAAATATTCATAAAACCTATGCAAAAGCTCTAATTGTAGATAGAAAATCTTTAAAGAAATTCCAACAAGATGAAGATATAATTATGGCTGAGAAGATAATAACTGAAGCTTTTGAAACTGATATAACACCTCTTTTATTTAAAGTAAAGGAAGAGATGGGTGTACCTTTAGATCCTCTTGAATTTTTTAGAGAGAGTGGGTATTTAGAGAAGATTCAAAGGCAAAGGTAACTTTTTATATTTTAACTTCTTTTACAATCCATTAATTTTTCAATTATAAAACTTCAAAAAATAAAAGAATAACAGAAATAAATTTGTTAATTCTTTAATCCGCTAAACAACAGCGTTTTTATATCAACAGAGATATTTTAAATAAAAAGATTTAAAAATTATAAAAATATTAATTATTTTATAAAAATTAGTTAAAAAGTATTGACATAAAAATAATAATATGTTAGAATGTTAAAAAAGAAAAGAATAATGTTAAAAAAATAACATTAAGGAGGTAAAAGGAAAGATGGACGTTTATACAGATGCATTAGGAATGATTGAAACAAGAGGTTTTGCAGCAATGGTAGAGTCAGCAGATGCTATGGTGAAAGCAGCCAGGGTAGATTTGGTGGGCTATGAAAAAATTGGTGGTGGATACAATACTGCAATTGTACGTGGAGATGTAGCAGCTGTTCGAGCTGCTCTGGATGCCGGAAACGCAGCAGCTCAAAAAGTTGGTGAAGTAATTTCTGTTCATATTATTCCACGACCACATAGCAATGTAGATACAGTTCTTCCTTTAGGCAGAGGCCCGGTCAAAAGTAAAAAAGAAAAAATGAGTACTGATTAATTGATTCGCCCATAATATAGGAGGAAAAAATATGATACTGGCAAAAGTAGTGGGTACGGTTGTATCAACCAGAAAAGAACCGAAAATTGAGGGCATAAAATTTTTACTTCTGGAGAAAATTAATCCTTCTAACATGCAGGGGAAGGGTGATTATTTAGTAGCAATGGATAGCGTAGGGGCAGGATTAGGGGAAGTAGTCTTTTATGCAGCCGGAAGCAGTTCCAGGATGACAGCTACTACCGAAGGTAAACCGAGTGATGCTACCATAATATCTATAGTCGATTCTATAGATATTAACGGGGAATATGTATATAAAAAATAATTAAATTCTTTAGGGATTTCCTTTTTTTTGTAGGGGTTCGATTCATCGAACCCGTAATGAAATCGGGTCGGATAAATCCGAACCCTACTTAAAAAGCAATAACTTTATACGAAAAAAAGTTTTGAGTTTTGAGCTAGCGACTATTCACTATCGACTAATTTATATATCCTTAAAATTTCAGGAAACTTAAAAAGAGGTCGAGATGATATTTGGTAAAATTGTGGGGACTGTAGTTAGTACCCAAATAGATGAAGGAATAAAAGGAAAAAAATGTCTTCTTGCTCAAACATGCAATTATAAGGGAGAAGTAGATGATAATTATTTGGTGGCAGTAGACCTTGTCGGAGCGGGAGTAGAAGAGATAGTAATAATATCTCAGGGGAGTTCTGCAAGACAGACAGAAAGTACCTATCAGAAGCCAGTCGATTGTGTAATTGTAGGAATTGTCGATATGGTAGAAGAACACAATAAAATTGTTTTTAAAAAATAGGAGATATAGTTTATAAGAAGGGGAATGACTTATGGCACTTGAAAATGTGCTAAGGGATATGGGAGTAGTAGGAGCTGGCGGTGCCGGTTTCCCCACCCATATCAAGGTAGCCAACAAATATGATGTAGTAATTGGAAATGGAGCGGAATGCGAACCTCTTCTTTACAATGATAAATATATTATAGAAAGACAAGGAGAAGAGGTAGTAAAAGGTTTAGAGTTAGTTATGCAGTCGACTGGTGCAAAAAAAGGGGTAATTGCCCTGAAAAAAAAATACCTTTCTATTGCGGGAAATATAAAAAAAGTTATTGCCGAAAAGAAAAATATATCACTATTCCTTCTTAAGGATTATTATCCGGTCGGTGACGAGTTTATTCTGGTACAAGAGATTACCGGTAAAGTTATTCCGGAAGGCGGAATTCCTCCGGATATAGGTTGTTTGGTAAATAATGTAGAGACTTTAAGAAATGTGTATATGGCAGAAAAAGGTAATGCAGTTACCAGAAGGGCACTAACCTGCATAGGAGAAGTAAAAAAACCGGCTATTATAATTGCACGAATTGGTACTTCTTTCCGGGAAATTATAAATCTTTGTGAACCTACCATAGAAGATTTTGTAGTCATTGTGGGGGGACCTATGATGGGCAAGGTAGTGTTTGATCTTGATACACCAGTAACTAAAACTACCACCGGGATTTTGGTTTTACCGAGGGACCATCCCTTAGTTTTAAAGAAGACCTTGAGAATAGAATATATTATCAAGCAAAGCAAAGCTGCCTGCTGTCAATGCAGTTATTGTACCGACTTATGTCCTCGTTATTTATTAGGTCACGAGCTTTATCCCCATAAGATTATGAGACAGATAAACTTTGGGCTCGATCTTCCGTACGAAATAATTCAAAATGCTTTTCTATGCAGTGAATGTGGGCTTTGCGAGGTATTCGCCTGTCCGATGGAATTATCCCCTCGCATTATAAATCAAAAAATTAAGGAAAATCTTCTGGCAGCTGGTTATCAACCCAAGTTTTCAGGTAAAGAAAAAAAACCAAGAGAGATGAAAGAATATAGAAATATCCCCAGTTCGAGAATTAAAAATCGCTTGAGATTAGATAAGTATGATGAAGACGGTCAACGCTCATTACCAGTAATAGAAACCGATCCCGATCAGGTGGAGATTTTACTCAAACAACATACGGGTGTTCCTTCGAAACCTGTAGTAAAAATTAATGAACAAGTAAATGAGGGTGATCTTATTGCAGAAATCCCTAAGGGAAAATTGGGTGCTCGATTACACTCCAGCATTAAAGGCAGGATAACTTATATTGATGAGGAAAGGATTATTATTAAAAAATAATAATGAAAGATAGGTAAGATATGGATATAATCGTTCTTGGAGTATTAGAATTCAACAGTATAGCAGTAGGCATAAAGGCTTTAGATGGCATAGTAAAAGCTGCCTCGGTGAAAGTAATAGATGCGAGGACGATTTGTCCGGGGAAATTTGTAGTTCTTTTTAGCGGTGATGTGGCAGCAGTCGATGCTTCTCTTACTGCTGGCAAGGAAATTGGAGAAGGTTACATAGTTGACGAATTATTTATTCCCAATTTACACTCTCAGATTATTCCGGCAATTATCGGCACAGTTGAATGTAAAATTTGGGATGCTGTGGCAGTAGTAGAATCTTTTTCGGTAGTCGCCAGTATTGAAGCTGCCGATATAGCTGCCAAAACTGCTAATGTTTTAATTAGCGAGGTTAGATTAGCTGTGGGAATGGGTGGTAAATCCTATATTAAAATGATAGGAAATATACACGAGGTGGAAGCTGCAGTCAAAGCAGCAGTAAAGGTTATAGGTGATAAAGGTTTGCTTTGTAAAGAGGTCATTATTCCCAACCCTCATCCGGAGATTAAACCTTATTTTATTTATTAAAGACAAGATAAAGATTTACACATAGGTGGTAAATTATGGAAATAAATGAAAAAGATTTGAAATTAATAATTGAAAGTGTGCTTAATAAATTAGAAAGCGATAAAAGCGATAAAAAAATATTGGATAGTTCATTAAACATACCTTCTTTAAGTCAGGATGGTATTTTTGAAGAAGTAGATGCTGCTGTTGATGCTGCTGAAGCTGCTCATCTCGAACTGGTGAAATTAACTCTCGAAAAACGAAGAGAGATAATCCGAAGCATACGCAAAATAATTATAAGCAATCTGGAAGAAATTTCTAAATTGGCCGTAGAGGAAACAACTTTTGGCCGAGTAGAAGATAAAATTGAAAAAAATAGATTGGCTGCTTTAAAAACACCGGGGGTAGAAGATCTTGAGCCTACAGCCTACTCCGATGATAATGGAATGACCTTGATGGAAAGAGCAGCTTATGGGGTTATCGGTTCTATAATACCCTCTACCAACCCCACTTCTTCAGTTATTAATAATGGAATAAGCATGATTGCCGGTGGGAATTCGGTAGTTTTCAATCCGCATCCTATGGCTAAAAAAAGTTCCTGCTTTACTATTTCCTTGATCAATCAGGCGATTGTAAAAGCCGGTGGTCCTCCTAATGTTCTGTGTGCTATTGGTAATCCGACTATCGATTCAGCCCAAATTTTAATGAAACATCCTAAGATTAAATTATTAGTAGTTACAGGTGGCCCGGCGGTAGTTAAGACAGCTATGAACAGTGGTAAAAAAGTCATTGCTGCTGGTCCCGGAAATCCTCCCTGTGTTGTCGATGAAACAGCTGATCTGGTTAAAGCCGGTCAGGATATTGTGAATGGAGCAGGATTTGATAATAATATTGTCTGTATATGTGAGAAAGAAATTTTAGCTGTTTCCCAGATTGCGGATAAATTAAAAGAAGAGATGATAAAAAATGGTGCTCACGAATTAAAAGGTGAACAGATTGAAAAAGTAACTAAATTAGTGATTGCTGATCCGGGAAAACCCGGGCATGAAGGAGCACCGAACAAAGAATATGTGGGGAAAAATGCCAGTGTAATTGCCCGAGGTATCGGGTTAGACCTTTCTGAACAAACCAAAATATTGCTTTGCGAAGTGGATCGTTATCACCCTTTAGTCTGGACTGAACAGCTTTTACCGGTGATTCCTCTGGTTCGCTTTAACAATGTTGATGAAGCCATAGATTTTGCCGTGCAGTGTGAGCATAATTTTAGACATACTGCCTCTATTCATTCCAAGAATATTGCTAAACTTTCCAAGATGGCTCAATTAATGAACTGTTCTCTTTTTATAAAAAATGGACCAAATTATAGTGGTTTGGGATTTGGGGGAGCCGGTTATACTTCTTTTACTATTGCCACTCCTACCGGAGAAGGGCTAACCCGGGCAAGAACTTTTACCCGGGAAAGACGTTGTGTTCTGGTAGGTTATTTTAGAATTGTTTAAAGTAAAATTTAATTATATAGGAATTTCTTTTTCCTGTAGGGGTTCGATTCATCGAACCCGCAATGAAAACGGGTCGGATAAATCCGACCCCTACAATAAAAACCAAATAGACAGGCGAGACGCCTGTCCTACTAACGATTATTTACTAACGACTATATAATTTTTATTAGCCAAATATTTGGAGGTTAAAAATGAAATTAGGAAAAGTGATTGGCAATGTTGTCTGTACCCAGAAAGTAGATTCCTTTCAGGATATAAAACTATTATTAGTACAGCCTCTTAATGAAGAATTAGAAGAAATCGGTGATCCTGTAGTAGCTTGCGATACAGTTCAAGCAGGAATAAATGATATTGTTTTCTATGAAGGCGGCAGAGAGGCGGCTTTAGGACTTAAAAATTGGTTCAACCCTTCTGATTTGACTATTATGGGCATAGTTGATCAGGTAAATATTGGAGAGTAATTATGATTTTAGGTAGGGTAGTCGGTAATGTAGTTTCCACTATAAAGCTTCCGGTTTATCAAGGGTATAAGATTTTAGTCGTTCAACCTGTAAATGATAAAGAAGAGCCACAAGGAGAAAGTGTTTTAGCTTTGGATACTGTCCAGGCAGGGGTGGGAGATACGGTGTTGGTAATCGATGAAGGAAATTCTTCTCGTTTGATTATGAATAATTCGACTGCCCCGGTTAGAACCATGATTGTAGGAATTGTTGATTTAATTAAATAAAAGTTAATAATAAGGTTAAAGGCAATGACTGATAGTATAAACAGAATAAAAATTATTCAGAATGTGGTTAGTGGGTTATATTCTGCCACTACCCCTGAAAAAGTTCAACCTACTCCCAATAATGTTCGGGATAAAGTGGGGTGTGTTGCTATTGGTTCAGATCATGGTGGATTTGAGGCCAAAGAAATTATTAGAGATTATTTGCGCACTATTGGGTATCGGATTACAGATGTCGGAACTTCCAATAAAGATAGTGTAGATTATCCTGATTTTTCCCTTAAAGTGGCCAAGAAGGTGGCCAGCGGGGAATGCGAAAGAGGAATTATGATCGATGGAGCTGGAATTGGCTCTTCGATGGTCTGTAATAAAGTTAAAGGGATAAGAGCTGCCCTATGTTATAACCTAAAAACTATTGTAAACAGCAGAGAACATAATAATGCAAACGTTTTAACCTTAGGCGGCCCATTACACACTCCGGATGAATTACGCGAAATGGTAAAACTCTGGTTGGAAACTACTTTTGCCGGCGGAAGACATTGGAAGAGAGTCAATAAAATAATGGCTGTAGAAAGAAATCAATAAAAATATGAAAAGAAGAGGTTTAAAATTATGGATATAGATAAGATGGATAAAAAAGAATTGATTGATAAGATTAGTGATGAAATAATATCAAAATTAAAGAAGACATCTTCTTCTGATAATCTTTCTTTTAAATCTGATTCGAGTAATAAAAATTTAGAGAGCTCTTCTATGGGTGGTAAGATACAAATCAACACACCTGCAGATGTCGCTCATTACATTGATCATACTCTACTGAAACCTGATGCTACCGAAGAACAAATAAAAAATATATGCGAAGAAGCCACTAAATATGGTTTTTATTCGGTTTGTGTTAATTCAAGCTGGGTGGAATACTGTGCTAAAAAATTAAGGGGGACCGGAGTTAAAGTCTGCGCTGTTGTGGGATTTCCGTTGGGGGCAACAGACAGCAGGACAAAAGCTTACGAAACTCGTAATGCCATAGAAAACGGAGCAGATGAAATAGATATGGTGATTAATGTAGGAGCTTTAAGGAATGGAGATCTTAAAACTGTAGAATCTGATCTAAGAGCAGTTATGACAGCTTGTAGAAGAACTACTACTACCAAAGCTATTATTGAAACTTGCTTACTATCAGATGAAGAAAAGGTAATTGCTTCTCAATTAGTAAAAAAAGTTGGTTATGATTTTGTAAAGACCTCAACCGGTTTTTCTACTGCCGGAGCTACTGCTCATGATGTTGCACTAATTCACAGGACTGTTGGTCCAAAGATGGGGATTAAAGCAGCTGGTGGCATTCATAGTTTTGAAGAAGCTCTATTGATGATTAAATCAGGAGCAACTCGGTTGGGTTGTAGTGCCAGTGTAAAGATTGTTACTGTCTGATATTATTTTGATATTATAAAGAATAGATGAGCCGAGGATGATAAAAAATGGAAGAGCAAGATTATAAAAAACTTGTAGATATGATAACAGAAACAATTTACAAAGAAATAAAACCGAAAGAAGAGGCATCTAATCTTTTCTCTATTCCTGTTGAAATATCTAATCACCATGTTCACTTAACCAGGGATTCTCTGGATGTTTTATATGGAAAGGGTTATGAACTTACCAAATTACGTGATTTATCTCAGCCCGGAGAATTTGCCAGCAATGAAAGAGTTAGCCTAATTGGCGCAAATATGAAAGCTATCGAAAAAATAAGAATTCTTGGACCTATTCGAGAATATACGCAAGCAGAATTATCCATTACCGATGGATATTTTTTAGGATTAGATCTTCCTACCAGAATATCGGGGAATATAAAAGGCTCTCCGCCCATCACTATTATCGGGCCAAAAGGTGTTTTAAATCTTCCAGAGGGAGCTATTCGAGCTGCTCGTCATATCCACATGACACCTAAAGATGCAGAATATTATCAGGTAAAGAATGGTGATAGAGTTAAGGTGGAAGTTTCAGGAGAACATGGAGTTATTTATAAGGATGTAGTAATCAGAGTTTCTCAAAAAAGCAAATTAGCCCTTCATCTGGATACAGATGAAGCCAATGCCGCAAATATAAAAGGAACCGGCTTAGCAAGAATTTTATAATACGATTCATGAGATACGAATTTATTAGTCTAAACTTTTAATTTCTTTTCTTTTTCTTTCTTTATAATATACTGTTTTTACATATTACTCATCACTCATTACTTCTCACTGTATTTTATACTCGATACTCGATACTTTCTTTTTATTTGTTTGATTTATTTCTAAAGAACTTTTATAATCATAAAAAAGAGAGAAATGATATGACAGGTAAAAATTATCGGACTAATTCTATATTAAATAGATTATCTGTTGATGGTTTTGCGAACATCAAAGATTTGTCTAAAAGATTAGAAGTTTCCGAGATGACCATTAGAAGAGACCTTAGGGAATTATCTAAGGAGAATATTGTTACTCTTATTCCAGGGGGAGCTGTTCTAAAAAGAAATTCCCCGATTGATACAGATGAAGAAAAGTATTTAATTCAAACTGCAGAATCTTTAATGTTAGAAGAGAAGATTAAGATTTCTCGAAAAGCAGCTTCTTTGGTAGAACCTAATGATATAATTGTAATAGATACCGGTTCTACTACTGAAAACCTCCCTAAATTTATTCCCGAAAATATACCCCTAACCGTTATATGTTATACTCTAAATATTTTATTTAATGTTTACGAAAATAAGAATTGGAAATTAGTTTTTCCTGGGGGTTACTTCCATAATAATACTCTAATGTTCGAAAGCCCGGAAGGAATAGAAGTAATAAAAAGAATAAGGGCTAATAAAGCTTTTATTTCTGCGGCAGGGGTTTCTGAAAAATTAGGAGTTACCTGTGCTACTTCTTATGAGAAGGAAACAAAGCAGGCAGTTATTGAATCTTCGGATACTAAAATTTTATTAGTTGATTCTTCAAAATTTGGAAAAGTTAAAATATCACACTTTACTGACCTTAACAATTTTGATATTATTATAACTGACACAGGAATTTCCAAAGAGTGTGAAGAGGTTATTAAAAATATTGGGGTTAAGTTGTATATTGTTTAAAGAGGAATAATTATTATGAGTTTAAAAGGAAAACGAATCGCCATTCTAGCAGAAGATATGTATGAAGATTTAGAGCTTTGGTATCCTTATTATCGGCTAGTAGAAGAAGGAGCTGAAGTAAAGATAATAGGACCAGAAGCTAAGGAGTATCAGAGTAAACATGGTTACCCTGTTCAAGCTGATTTATCCGCAGATAAAGTTAAGGCAGATGACTTTGATGTGGTGGTAGTACCTGGAGGTTTTGCTCCTGACCGATTGCGTCGTTACCCTGCAATTCTTAGTATAGTTCGAGGAGTATTTGAGAAAGGCGGATTAGTATCTTCTATTTGCCATGGAGCTTGGGTGCTTATCTCGGCGAATATTATGAAAGGCAAACAAACCACAGGTGTGATTTCGCTCAAGGATGACCTCATCAATGCAGGAGCGATTTATCTGGATAAAGAAGTTGTAGTGGATAATAATTTAATTACTTCCAGAACACCTCAAGATCTTCCGGCATTTCTTAAGGCTATCATTGCAGCTCTCAAGAAATAAAATAGAACAAGCAAGAGGAACAACATCTATTAAATGAAAGGAGGAGGTACAAAATATGAGATTATCTGGTGGAGTTTTTATGGGAATTATATTTTTAACAGTAGGTATAATTTTACTTCTGAATAGTTTTTTTAACTTTAATATCAATATATTTAAATTAATAATAGGAATTATTATTGTCTTATTCGGAGTATTTGTCCTTTTTAATGGTTTTGGTTTTCAAGATAGCAGAAACATTGTCTTTAGAGAAGGAATAATCAGGGTTTCAGAAGTTCAAGATGAATATAATATTGTATTTGCTTCAGGTACAGTTGATTTATCAAAAGTGAAGATAGAAGATGAGGTGAAGAAGATAGAAATTAATACCATATTCGCAGAGGGAAAAGTTATCCTTAATCCAGATGTCCCAACATTAATTAAAGCGAGTTCTGCCTTTGGTGAATTAAAATTACCGGATAGATCATCAGTGGTATTTGGTTCCCAAAAATATAGAATAGGTGATATTAGCACTGATCAAGGATATTTAGAAATTGAAGCAAGCGCAGTATTTGGTGCGCTGAAATTCATTACTACTAATTAATTTTAGAGGAAGGGAAAAGGGGACAGGCTACTTTTTTATACAATATTAAAAATAAGAAAATGTAAAAAAGCAGCCTGTCCCCTTTTCCCTATTAAGATGAGAAAAGGATTAGATATTTGCAAGATAAAAAAATCAGGGGTAATGTTTTACCCCTGATTTTTTTATCTTTAGTTACACCTGGAAATCCATCGTCTATGACGGTGGTAGTATACTGCTTATAAAAGCTTATCTACTGTGTAATTGGCACATTTACTGCTGGGCTTTCATTGCAACCCTCCGATTTCTGAGTCACACTTAGAGTATTTCCGATAGTATGATCAAAATCCTCGGGAAGGTCTAATTCTGTTAGGACAAAGCTTCCGTTCTCATCAGCAGTGGTAGTAGCGGTGTGTCCATCTCCATCAGTAACCGTTACGGTTGCTCCTGGTTCTACAGCTCCTGCCGCCCCTCCAATCATCATTCCTCCTGTGCCAGGAGTTCCACTACTTGCGGTTATCTTGGAACTATCTGGTTCGGGACAATCTGCGGGAGGTGGTGCAGTGCATCCTGTAAATAGCAAAGCAAGAGAAATAATTACTACTGAACCAATAAGGATAAGCTTTTTCATTTTTATCACCTCCTAATAATTTATTTCTATTCGATTGTTTTATAAATTTTCTTTTCACCTCCTCGATAGAATAAATATAAATTGATTTTGTTTGCAGCAATTGTTAGATATTATCATATACATCAATATTGGTAGAATAATTTTGAGATTTTTGGTGGCAATTTAAAAATGAGGAATATTTCGAATAACTATATTTATTATAAATGGTATTTGAGGTAAATAATATGAATTTAATAATTGTTTGTATAAATTATTAGATTTAATTATTAGGATTTCATTTTTTGCCCGAATATATTAATTTATTAAAAGTTCTTTATACCTTACATACGACATAAATTTCCTTATTCCTTCTTTTTATAGGAAGTTTTTTAAATTTTATTTTATTTGTATATTTTATTTTTAGTTAGGAAGGAGTTTTCTTTATTTGCAATATTGATGTATTGAAAAATTTTTCTAAGGAACAATTGTAACTTCTGCTTCAGAACTTTCCCTGCAAACCTCCGATTCCTGAGTCACCTCTAGTATATTTCCTAAAGTATGATCAAAATCCTCAGGAAAGTCTGCTTCCATCAGAGTAAAGCTTCCGTTCTCATCAGCAGTAGTAGTTGCTATGTTTCCATCTTTATCGGTAACCATTACGGTTGCTCCTGGTTCTACAGCTCCCGCAGCACCGCTAATCACCATTCCCCCGGTTCCAATAGTCCCTCTACTTTTGGTGGTTATCTTGGGAGCATCTGGTGTAGGACAAAATGGATTAAATACATCAAAACATCCAGTAAATAGTAAAGTAAGAGAAATAACTACCACTAAACTAACAAGGATAAGCTTTTTCATTTTTACCACCTCCTAAATAACTCATTCTCTGGACAGTTATCTTCTTATTTCCTCTTTACCTTCTTTGCAATTATTTCTGTAATAGCTTTATTTGCTTCTCTCATATAATTTATATATACGATTAATAGAATACTATTTATATTATACTACTATAATAATATTTAATATCCTTTTTTTCGAAAAATATTTTTTATTTTTTTCTGGGTTCTTTCTTTCCATTCACGCAATACATTATATTTATCCTTCTTTTCTTTCGCTTTCTTAACTCGATACTTTTTTTGTATTGCAAAGAGGGCAGACACAAGGTCTACCCCCACTAAAGGTGAATTTCCCTGCAATTCCAATCCAAGTCTTTTCTTGGACTATATAGGCGATACTCGATACTGTTTTTACCAAATACCAATAAACAGGCGGGACGCCTGTCCTACGGGAGGAGAGGAGATATACTTAATATCCCCCCCTCATTTATTCCTACATTATAACTATCCGCTATTACTATACGCCAACCTGCAATTCCAACCCGCTTCTTCTCTTTCTTAGCTCGATACGCAATACTATATACTCGATACTTTATTTAGATACTATATTTATAGATTTGACAGGAAATAAAAAGTATGTTATATATAGACTGACGGTCAGTCTATAAAAGGAAGAAGAGAAAAGGAAATGTATTATGGCAAGAATTACCAAAGAATATCACGAACGAAAAAATGAACTTCTTAATGTAGCCCAAGAACTCTTTTTTACTAAAGGATACAGACAAACCTCAATTGAATCTATTATTAAAAAAATCGGTGTAGCTAAAGGTACCTTTTATTATTATTTTAAATCTAAAGAAGATTTAATGGATAAATTAGTTAAAAGAATGACTAATCAGATTCTAATAGAAATAAAAAAGATAACCGAAAAAACAGATTTAGATGCCCTTGCAAAATTGAATAGAGCCTATATCACTACCCGCAATGTAAAATTAGAAAATATGGACCTGATAAAATTGTATTTAAAAGCTCTATATAAAGATGAAAATATAATTCTTAGACACAAAATATATATGAGTAATGTAGACCTGTTAGTTCCTGAATTTGCCAAAATTATCCAGCAAGGAGTAGAAGAAAAAGTATTTAACGCCCCCTTTCCTCGTAAAGCAGCAAGGTTAATCTTTGAAGTAGCTCAAATTTTAAGTGATTCATTAGCTAAACTTCTTTTAGAAATTGACGAAAATCCCGAAATTATAGAGAAATTTGCAAAAGAAATAGATATTTATGAAGACGGCATAGAAAGAATTATAGGCGCCAAGAAGGGAAGTATTAATATTGTCGATCGAAGAACTTTAAAAAATATTCTAGAGAAATTTAAAATAAAAAAATGAAAAAGATTAAAAGTGATTCGTTTGGAAATTAGCAGAAAAAAACATTGTTTCTATCATTTGAAGCTATATTCATCCGATAATGAAATACGCGAAAAGCTAATCAACTGAAGAACATAATGATTTTTGTTACTGAAAGTAAGGAGCAGAAAATGTTCAGCATCAAGCTTGGTTTAAAAAACTTAACTCGCCAGAAAAGAAGAAATTTCATTACTATTTTAGTGATTGCTTTTGCTTTTTTCGTATTTTTATTTCTTGATTCTTTAATGGAAGGCATGGAAGAAATGTCTTTTGACAATATAAAGAATTACGATACAGGGAGCATTCAATTGGCTCATCCTGCATACTGGGAAGACAAAGATAAGCTGCCTTTGGAAAATTTAATCTATTTAAACCGGGATATGGAAGAGAGCATAAAAAATATGGATGGAGTATTGGGAGTATCTCCCGAGCTAAGATTTATGGCCAACCTTAATAACGGGATTGATGAGGTAGCGGTCCAGGGCATGGGAATCTCTATCGAGCAATATAACGAAGTTTTTGCTACTCAAAATCATGTCATTGAAGGTTCGATGTTTGCCCCGGGCGAATCAAAAGCAGTCATAGGAGTAAGTTTAGCCGAACTGATGGATTTAAAAGTTAATGATTACATTACGCTTCTGGTCAGGACGAAAGAAGAAACTTTTAATACCATTGATTTAGAAATTGTGGGATTGCTGTATACGCCCAATCCGATGATTAATAATGGTATTGTTTTTGTTCCTTTGGAAATTGCCCGGCAGGCATTGAATGTGGAGAATGGCATTAGCATGATGGCTGTCAAAATAAAAAAGGAAAAAGAAATTAACCCAACCATAGATAATATTAATCAAATTTTTCAGGAAAAAAACATGAATATTAATGCTTACTCCTGGAAGGAATCTGCGAAAACAGTGATAGCTATGACTACTGCTCAAGATGCTGAAACCGCTATTACGTTAACCATCATTTTAACGATTGGCATGATAGGAATTATTAATAATGTTATCCTGTCTGCTCTGGAGAGGACCAGAGAAATTGGTATGATGAAAGCATTGGGAATGAGAGAGTGGGAGATTGTTTTAGTCTTTATGGTAGAGGCAACCGGTATAGGTATCCTTGGTGGATTAGCCGGCTGCTTGTTAGGTGCTGCAGGAGTAGGGTGGATGGTTAAATACGGATATGACTTAAGTTATGTAGGTGGAGATATGTCTTTGTATGGAATACCGATAATCGATAAAATTTATGGGGTCTGGAATTTTTCTTCTTTTGTTTTCATATTCTTTTTTGGAATAGTTGTTGCTTTATTTTCCAGCATAGGTCCTGCCTACTGGGCAGCCCATAAAGAACCGGTAAAAGCAATTTATCATCGGTAGGTGAAAAAAATTGAAATAAAGAGTAAAATAATGAAAGAGAATTATCTTAAATGTGTTCACTGGATAAATATTTAAAATATAAAAAGGAATCATTAATGCATTCGAATTTAATAAAGGAGGAAAATTAAATGGCTTTACTCGAACTAAATAAGGTGAAAAAAATTTATCAGCAAGGAAAAATAAAAGTGCCGGCTTTGCGAGGTGTGGATCTGGAAATAGAGGAAGGTGAATTTGCAACCATTTTTGGTCCTTCCGGTTCAGGAAAAACTACGCTTCTAAATATGATAGGTTGTTTGGATACGCCTACAGAAGGAGAAATTCGCCTGAATGACAAGAAAGTAAGCGATCTTTCTAAAAAAGCCCTTGCTATGATTAGGCGCTACAATATCGGTTTTGTATTCCAAAGTTATAACCTGATTCCGGTATTGACTGCCTATGAAAATGTAGAGTTTGCCATCAGATTGACTGACCATACCTCGGAATCGCAAATGAAAGAGAAAGTATTGAAAATGTTGGCCGAAGTGGGGCTTAAGGGACTGGAATCCCGAAGACCGAATGAACTTTCCGGTGGAGAAAAACAGAGAGTAGCCATCGCCAGAGCGTTAGTAAAAGAACCCAAGCTTATCCTGGCGGATGAACCAACTGCTAATCTTGATTCTGAAACTGCTGCTGGTGTTGTAGACATTATGAGGAAAATGAATAAAGAATTAAACACTACTTTTATTTTTTCTACCCACGACCCAATGGTCATGAAATATGCTAATAGATACATTAATCTGAAGGATGGTATGATTACTGCTGATGAAAGGAGGGGGTAAAAGATGTTTAGCTTTAAACTTGGGTTAAAAAACTTAACCCGTCAAAAAAGGAGAAATGCACTTATAATTCTGGTGATTGCCTTTGCATTTTTCGGTTATTTATTTATGGGTTCTGTTATGGACGGTATGGAAGAAATGTCTTTTGACAATATAAAGAATTACGATACAGGGAATATTCAGGTGGCTCATCCTGAATACTGGGAAGACAGAGACAAGCTGCCCCTGGAAAATTTAATTTATTTAAACCAGGATATGGAAGAGAGCATAAAAAATATGGATGGAGTATTGGGAGTATCTCCCGAGCTAAGATTTAAGGCCAACCTTAATAACGGGATTGATGAAATAGCGGTCATGGGCCTGGGTATCTCTATCGAGCAATATAACGAAGTTTTTGCTACTAAAAATTATGTCGTTGAAGGTTCGATGTTTGCCCCGGGCGAATCAAAAGCAGTCATAGGAGTAAGTTTAGCCGAACTGATGGATTTAAAAGTTAATGATTATATTACACTTCTGGTCAGGACGAAAGAGGATACCTTTAATACCATCGATGTGGAAATTGCAGGTCTGTTAAGAGCTCCCAATCCGATGATTAATAACGGGATTGTTTTTGTTCCTTTAGATATTGCCCAACAAGCATTAAACGTAGGTAACGGGGTTAGTTTGCTTGCCTTAAAAACAGTTTCCGGAGATGAGGACACAATCGCTAAAGCATTGACGGGCAGTTTTAAAAATAAAGATATGGATTTGAAAGCGTATTCCTGGAAAGAATCTGCTGAAACAATCATCGCTTTAAGTACTGCCAAGAAGAGCGGAGCTGCGGTTATTATGTCAGTCGTTCTTCTTATTGGGATGCTGGGGATTATTAATAATGTTATCCTGTCTGCCCTGGAGAGAACGGAAGAAATCGGCATGATGAAGGCCCTGGGAATGAGAGAGTGGGAGATTGTTTTTGTCTTTATGGTAGAGGCAACCGGTATAGGTGTCCTTGGTGGATTAGCCGGATGCTTAATTGGATATGCAGGTGTGAGTTGGTTGGTGAAATACGGATGGGGTTTAGGCTATATAGGCGGAGATGGGTCTGAGTATGGCATTCCCATTCTCGACAGAATTTATGGAACCTGGAATTATTCTGCTTTCAGTTTTATATTTATTTTAGGCGTCGTCGTTGCACTGTTATCCAGTATCTTGCCGGCATATTGGGCAGCTAAAAAAGATCCAGTAAAAGCAATCTATCATCGATAAGGAGGTAAAAAATGAAATTTTTATGGAATTTAGCCAAAAAGAATCTATCGAGATCCAGGATTAGAACATCAATTTCTATTATTGCTATTGCGTTTGCTATTATTGCCGTGGTCTTTGTACGTGGGTTACTCAGCGGAATGATAGAATCTACTTTTGAAAATCATATCAAATATAAAGCCGGACATGTACGGGTTATCGATGAGGAATACAAACTAAAAGAGCGTCTTATGTCTTTAAATTATACTTTAGACGGGTTTAACGGTAAAGGCTACTCAGAGATGAGTGAAAAAATAAAGTTAGTGGAAGGGGTGGAACAGGTTGTTCCGCGACTAAAATTTGGTGCCATAGTCAGCCTGGAAGATGAATTAGTCGGCATGATGGGATGGGGTGTCGATCCCCTTGAGGAAATAAAATTTATCGGCATTGATAAAAACATAATCGAGGGCAGGATGATTCAGGAGGGAAATAAGGAAATCGTTATGGGATCAGGATTATTGGAAAAAATAGATCGTGAAGTAGGAGAGAAAGTCACCATTTTATACACGACCCCTTTTGGTTCCTTTAAAGGTTCTACTTTTCAGATTGTCGGGAAGTATCATAGCAATATACAGCCGCTGAATGATACTATTTTTTATCTTCCCTTGGGTCAGGCCCAGAGGATTTTGGAGATGCCGGGTGAGGTAACAGAATTACTTTTGATTACTCCAAATCACCATGAAGCAGCCTCGGTTTTACCCGGTCTCAATGAATTGTTTTCCCAAGAAGATGAATCCGGAAAATATATCTTGCAACTTTGGAATAAGGATTATGATTTGATTGAACTTTTTGAAATGGCCGGTCAAATATACAGTTTTATCTATGTTTTTATCATCATATTGGCTTGTTTTGTATTGGTGAATACACTGATTATGATTGTTAATGAACGTACCCGTGAAATTGGGATGATGAGTGCCCTGGGTTTGAAAAGCAGGGAAATATTATATCTCTTTACCATAGAAGGAGCAATTATTGGCATACTTGGTAGTGCTATTGGCACTGTACTGGGTGGAATATTAACCAGGGTTTTCTCCGTTGTCGGCATCGACTATTCCGCGGCTATGGAGGGAGTGAGCAGTACAGATATAATGATGAATCCAATTTTTTATCCCGTCTTTAGTTTGGAGAATCTTGTGTTTTGCTTTACATTAGGGGTAATTGTTGTCACTATTGCCTGTGTCATTCCGGCGAGAAAAGCCGCCAAACTTGAACCGACGGAAGCCTTAAGGCAAATATAAAAATAGCGTTTAGCGTAGAGGATAAAAGTAACAAGTAATATGTAGGGGCAGACCTTGTGTCTGCCCTCAGAAAGCATAAAGATTAAACATATAACATGTAACGTGTGGAATGTGAAATAGAGTGATAAGTAATGAGTGACTAGTAACAAAACAAGTAACAACAAGTGATAAGTAATGAGCAACAAGTAATATGTAGGGGCAGACCTCGTGTCTGCCCGTAGAAAACATAAACATAGAAAATATTTTATCGTTTCGATGTAGGGGCTCGATTCATCGAGCCCGCTAAAAAATATTAAATAACTCGGGTCGGATAAATCCGACCCCTACAATATTTCAATAAAAGATAGGACAAGCATATTGTCCTCCATCCTACTTTCCTCCCCCTTGAGGGGGGAGGATTAAGGTGGGGGTGAAAAAACGAAAGGGGAGTTAAAAATGCAAAAAATTAAAGGGCTTTTACTGATAGGAATAATAATATCGATATTATTTTCATGTTTAATTATAACAACTGCTGCAGAAATGACTGCTGAGGAGATAATTTTAAAAAGAGACAGCAATGAATATTTTGATACAGCTCAAATGGAAGCAGAAATGATTATTGTCAGCGGTAGCAGAAAAATAACCAAAACAATGGTTGCTTTAACTGATAAGAAAAATTCTTTAGTTGAATTTACCAATTCACAGGATAGAGGGACAAAATTCCTCAAGAGAGAAGGTGATCTGTGGATGTTTTTTCCTGATGCGGAGGAAATCATTAAAATATCCGGTCATATGCTTAACCAGGGAATGATGGGAAGTGATTTTTCCTATCAGGATGTCATGGAAGCAGATAAATTAACCGATTTATATGATTTTGAAATTATTAAGGAAGAAGAATTTGAAGGCCGTCCCTGTTATGTATTGGAAGGTATTGCCAGAGAAGGAGTAAAAGTGTCCTATTGCCGCCGTATATCCTGGATAGATAAGGAAAGATTTATCGGTTTAAAAGAAGAATTATATGCTAAAAGCGGTCGTATATTAAAAGAAACCAAAGCCAACGTAATAGAAGAAATTGAAGGGCGCTGGGTTCCCACAAATTCAGTGATGGAAAACAAGCTGAGAAAAAATACTTATACCGAATTTACAATTACTCAAATCAAATTTAATCTGGAAATTCCCGAAGAAACATTTACCTTGCAGAATTTAAGGTAACTTCAAGAAAGATAGACATCGGTTAATTTTTTAAACAAACAAGATTAAAAATTGTAGGGGCTCGATTCATCGAGCCCGCAAAGACTCGGGGCGGATGAATCCGCCCCTTACCCAAAATACCACACAAAATAATTTTGAATTTTGAATTAAGGAAAGCAAATTAATAGTGAAAAAATATTTTAACATCATCATTCTATTTATAATTATTTTTCTCTTAGGGTCAATTCCAATTTCCGCCAAGATTGATATTGGTGGTGAGCTCGCCACTTCTCTAATAAATATCATTGATAATGAAGGAAATATTTCCGCTTATCCTCAGGCGAGTTTGGATTTAGAATTATATATTCCTCCTTTCGATAACAATCAAATCAAATCTGCAGTCTATTTATTTACTAATCCGACAACAGGCCAATTGGATTTTATGTTTAAAAAGCTTTATTTTAAACACAAGTTTGACAAATTACATCTTACTGTGGGACGTCAACCGATATCCTGGTCTTTCGGTTCAATGCTCAATCCGGTTGATTTTACTTTAGGGTCGATGGTAATGGATGAAGAAACCGGCGCCAAATACCAGACTGCGGTGGAAGCCTATATTCCTCTAAATTGGAATTCAAGTGTATCATTGGTGGCTGCTTTTCCTGAAGCCAGCCAGGATATTAAATGGGGTTTAAGGGGCAGAACCATGATTGAAGGGTATGACCTTACCCTGAATTATGTCAGAGAACCAGAAATAGATTTTATGGGGACTATTATCCCGGCCAGCCAGAGAATAGGTTTTACTGCAAAAGGAGATTTAGGACCAATAGGAGTATATGGAGCCCTGGGATATTATTTTAAAGACAATGATGATGGTGATTTAGCTTATCTAATCGGTGGTGACTATAGTTATTTTTTTGAAGCCGGAAATAAAATATACTTTCAGTTAGAATATTTGTCTATGAAAAAAGATAATCTGTCCTCGATTTTGGGCCCCTTTTTTGCCGGAAATATCACCAACGATTTAAATGAAAATATTGGGTTAATTTTGGGTATGGCAAATTATGAGATTGATGAATTTTCTCAAATTAATTTAATGGCTATTTCCAGTATAAATGATGGAAGCATAATTATTATACCCGGATATCGTAATCAATTAAGCAATAATCTAAGTTTTAATCTTAGCACAGCAATTTATTTTGGCAAAGAAGACACTCTCTTTGGTTCAAATGTTTCAGAGGGAGCTCAACAGAAGCCCAAAGGAATGATTAGTATCGGCTTAACCTATTCTTTTTAAAAGAATTTTTATGTTTAACTGGCTAAAGCATCCTGTCCCCTTTTTCTCCCCCCAAACTTCATTATATCCAAATTATTACATATTTACCCTAAAAATCTTTCTAAAAACATTGACAAGAAATGAATTATTATATATACTTGCTTTTAATAATAGGTCATAATAGCAGTTGATAAATAAATTATCTCTTCATAGAGTATGAGAAACTTTATTTTTTATAAATGAAGAATTATTTAAGGAAGGTAATATGGTTTATTCGAAAATAATTAGCACAGGTGCTTATGTCCCCGCAAGAATTGTAAAAAATGATGAGCTTTCAAAAATAGTAGATACTAATGACGAGTGGATTACCTCTCGAACAGGCATCAAGCAAAGAAGAATCTCCTCCGGAGAGAAGACATATCAGATGGCGGCAAAAGCGGCAAAAGAAGCAATTGAAAATGCTGGTATAGAAAAAGAAGAGATCGACATGATTATATTGGCTACAATAAGTCCTGATTATTTTATGCCTTCAACTGCCAATCTTGTCCAGGCAGAATTAGGATTAGATGATATTCCCAGCTTTGATATAACAGCAGGCTGTACCGGTTTTGTTTATGGTTTGCAGGTAGCTGATCAATTTATTAAATCGAAACAGAGCAAGACAATTCTGTTAATAGGGGTAGAAGTTTTATCAAAAGTCATTGATTGGTCTGATCGGAATACTTGCGTACTTTTTGGAGATGGCGCCGGGGCAGTAATTTTAAAGAGTTCCAGCCAGGAGGGTATTATCTGTACTTATACTGGTTCTCAAGGAGATTTGAAGGGACTTATTACCCTTCCGGCAGTTCCCTTAAAAAATCCTTTTTTGCATATTCAAAATAATAATGGAAGACCCAGCAATATATCTATGAACGGAAAAGAAATATTTCAATTTGCCACTAGAATAATGATAAAAAGTATTTCCCAGGTCCTAAATAAGTCTAATCTTTCTATAGACGATATTGATTATATTATTCCCCATCAAGCTAATATTCGCATTATTGATTATGTAGCCCGGAAACTAAAGGTTGAAAGAAAAAAATTCATTATTAATTTAGACCGTTTTGGAAATACTTCTGCTGCCAGTATCCCGCTTGCTTTAGATGAAGCCCATAAGAAAAAAATGTTTTGCAAGGGGAATCGGCTGATAATGGTTGCTTTTGGCGGTGGATTAACCTGGGGATCCGCATTATTAAATTGGACAATATAAGGAGATGCGTTAATGTTTAAGTCTATTATATGTGAACTTTTAGGAATAAAATACCCTCTTATTCAGGGGGGAATGGCCTGGATTACCGATGCTGAACTTGCTTCAGCAGTATCCAATGCCGGTGCTCTTGGAGTTATTGCAGCCGGTTATGCTCCGGGTGAATGGGTTAGAGAAGAAATTCGAAAAGCAAAAAAACTAACCAAAAAACCCTTTGGACTTAATATTATGCTCTTAAATCCCAATGCTGATGAAATTGCCCGCATAGCTGTTCAAGAAAAAGTTAAAGTAGTAATTACCGGAGCAGGTAATCCCGGTAAATATATAGAAATGTGGAAAGAAAATAATATTTCAGTATTTCCGGTAATTCCTTCGGTTGCTCTGGCTATACGAATGGAAAGAGCAGGGGCAGATGCAGTGATTGCAGAAGGTGGTGAAGCCGGAGGGCATGTGGGAGAATTAACTACAATGTCTCTTATTCCCCAAGTAGTAGATGCCATAAATATTCCCGTTTTAGCTGCCGGCGGAATTGCCGATGGCCGCGGTCTGGCAGCTGCCTGGATGTTAGGAGCCTCAGGGTTTCAAATAGGTACGAGATTTTTGGTGGCTTATGAATGCAATGTTCATAAGAATTATAAACAAAAGATACTTAATGCTAAAGACACCAGCACAATAGTTACCGGAAGGCCAACCGGTCACCCGGTTAGGATAATAAAAAATAGGCTGGCAAGGGATTTCCAACAGTTGGAAAAAAGAAATGCTTCTTTAGAAGAATATGAAGAATTAGGGAAAAATTCGCTTTGTCGAGCAGCTCGAGAAGGAGATATGGATTATGGTTCGATAATGGCCGGGCAGTCAGCCGGTCTGGTGAAAAAAGAGCAAACCTGTAAGGAAATAATTGAAGAAATTTTTTTAGAAGCGAAGAAAATAATTATAGAAAAAGGTAAATTAATTTAGTATATATTTTATCGATATTAAGGAGAATGTTGTGGGGGAGGAATCCGTGTTGGCAATCATAAGATCGTACACCCAGCAAATTACAACTACCCCGCTCAGGTTACTAATATTGATGGCGGAATGGTAATGCAAGGAGGACAAAGGAATTGAAGAATAGAGTTGTTATAACCGGTATGGGGGCGATTACTCCGATAGGAAATAATGTAGAAACTTTTTGGGAAAATATAAAAAAGGGAAAATGCGGTATTGATTTTATTAAATCATTTGATACCTCCGAATTTAAGGTAAAAATAGCTGCAGAAGTTAAAGATTTTAATCCCATTGATATTTTGGATTTTAAGGAATTAAAAAGGATGGATAGATTTTCCCAGATGGGTATAGCAGCTGCAATTGAGGCGGTAAATGATGCGGGATTAAATAGCAATGATAATGATTCCCGAGAAAATTGGGGAGTTATTTTAGGCACCGGCATAGGAGGCTTTATTACTATTGAAAAAGAAAAAAGAAAAATTATCGAAAAAGGACCGGGACGTGTATCTCCTTTTTTTATCCCTATGGCTCTTTGCAATATTGCTGCAGCAAACATTGCTATTAAATTTGGAATAAAAGGGATATGTGATACTGTAATAACTGCCTGTGCCTCCGGTACATCATCAATTGGAAATGCTTATCGTATTTTACAGCAGAATCAGGCGGATCTAATCATTGCCGGCGGTTCTGAGGCAGCAATGACTCCACTGGCATTAGCCGGATTTACCTCGATGGGAGCTTTGTGTACTCACAACAAAGCGGAACAAGCTTCCATTCCCTTTGATGTCCGAAGAACAGGATTTGTAATGGGTGAGGGTGCCGGTATAATGATTTTAGAGACATTAGAACATGCTCAAAAAAGAGGGGCAAAGATCTATGCAGAGGTAGTAGGATATGGAGCTACCTGTGATGCTTACCATATAACTGCTCCTGCCCCAGGAGGGAATGGCGGAGCAAGAGCAATAAAAATGGCTATTGATGATTCAGGTATCAACGAAGAACAAATATCTTATATTAATGCACATGGGACCGGTACTCCTTATAATGATAAAAGCGAAACCGAAGCCATAAAAACGGTATTTGGGGAAAAAGCATACGATATTCCGATAAGTTCCACCAAATCAATGACCGGGCATATGCTTGGTGCTTCGGGAGCAGCAGAGGCTATTATTTGCGTTAAAGCTATGGAGGAGGGTTTTATTCCTCCTACCATAGGGCTGCAGGAACAAGATCCGGAATGTGATCTGGATTATGTTCCTCTCAAAGGGAGGAATCAGAATTTACAATATACTATTTCCAATTCATTTGGATTTGGCGGGCAAAATGCCAGTATACTATTAAAAAAGTGGGAAGAATAAGGAAAGAAGGAAATGCAGATGAATTTCAAAAAAATTCCCAAATTAAAAATAGGTAATTTAAAGGTGAAAATTCCCATTATTCAAGGGGGAATGGCTGTGGGAATTTCTCTATCAGGTTTAGCATCTGCTGTGGCAAATGCCGGGGGTATCGGAGTTATCGGAACTGCCGGGATAGGCATGCTTGAATCCGACTTTGCTAAAAATTTTACTGAAGCGAATAAAAGAGCTTTACGTAAAGTAATAAGAAAAGCAAAGAAGATGACCAAGGGTATTATTGGGGTAAATATAATGGTTGCTCTTTCGGATTTTCATGATATGGTTAAGATTGTAGTAGAGGAAGAGGTAGATTTAGTATTTATTGGAGCAGGTTTGCCCTTAAGAGGTCTTGAAGTGGTGGTGCCTGATAAATTAAAAAAAGTTAAAACTAAGGTTGTTCCTATAGTATCATCTTCTCGGGCTGCAAAAATTATATTTCAATACTGGCAAAAAAATTATAATCACGTGCCTGATGCTGTCGTTGTTGAAGGACCATTAGCCGGCGGACACCTGGGTTTTAAAAAAGAACAGATTAATAACCCGGATTTTACTTTGGAGAAAATATTGCCTGAAGTGGTTTCTGTGATAAAACCTTATGAAAATAAATTTGATAAGAACATTCCAATAATTGCTGCAGGCGGTATATATACCGGTGCAGATATTTACAAATATATTCAGTTAGGAGCTCAGGGAGTACAGATGGCTACCAGGTTTGTGGCCACTTATGAGTGCGATGCTTCTATCAAATTTAAAGAAGCTTATTTGAAATGCCAAAAAGATGATTTGACTATAATTGATAGCCCGGTTGGATTGCCGGGAAGGGCAGTAAAGAACAAATTCCTGGAAGAGGTTTCATCCGGGATTAGAAAACCTTTTAAATGTTCCTGGAAATGTTTAAAGGCTTGTAATTTTAAGAAAGCGCCTTACTGTATCGCTCTTGCTCTAACTAATGCCCAACAAGGGAAACTTGAAGATGGATTTGCTTTTGCGGGAAGCAATGCTTATCGTGTAGATAAAATTATTTCAGTTAAGGAACTTATAGCAAATCTATCAGAAGAATATGAAAAAGCTTCATATAATAATTATTAATTGATAACTACTTTAGAAGATATTTTTCCCCAACCCTAAACCTTTTATTTGCAAGAGTTTCAGAAAAAAATGGGGACAGTCTTCTTTTGTCCTCCCGCATTTAATGCAAGACAAAAAGTAAAGCCTGTCCCCATTTTTTTCTGAAAAGTGCCTTTTAAAACGTCTTAATTTTGAAATTGTGAAGTCTGAACCCCAAAAGTTGTGATGTTTAGTCAATTAGCCCATCTATTAGGACGAATGTCAAGAGGAGTTCCCCTTGACACTTCTGAACCTCATATATGGACAAATGTGGACAATAATGTTATAATTGATTGCGAGGTGATTTAAATGAAAAGTGTAAATGTCCGTGATATTCGTAATAGTTTTAATAAGATTTTAGATAACAAAGAAGAGGTAATTGTCTTAAAACGGGGTAAGCCAGTAGCCAGGATTAAACCATTTTCTCAGCCAGATTTAGTTCGGTATTATCTAGATAAAGCACAAGAAGTATCTGCTAAAATGGGGATTGATGAAAAAAAGGGGAAAGCTATACTTGAAAAAGTACGGAAGGAACTAATTGATGAAGGTCGTTATTGATACAAATGTTATAGTTTCTGCTGCCCTTGGTTCCCAAACCTGTAAGGAAGCCATTTTAAAGGCATTAGAAAAATACGAGGTAATTGAACCCAAAATAGTATATATGGAATTAGATCGCTTTTATTTAAAGATGAGTCAAGAAATTAAAAATACCAAAAAGATAAAAGCAATTTATGATTATTTTAGGATTTTTCTAATGTTTGCAAAAATAGAAAATCCTAAAAAAGTTTTAAATATAAGCCCGGATAAACCGGATAATTATTTTATTTCACTTGCTTTAGAATATTCTGCAATGTTCATTGCTGGGGACAAAGGTGCATTGAAATATGCGAGAGATATGAAAATTGATGCAAAACTAGCAGCTGAATTTCTGGAATAATTATAAACTTGTTATCCTAAACTCCTTTATTTACAAGGCTTTCAGATCCTAAATGACACGGCACGCCGGGAAAAAGTGGGGACAGTATTCTTTTGTCCTCCCGCATTTAATGCAAGACAAAAAGTAAAGGCCCTATTGGCTATAAATGTTCCTCGAGCCATATTGTTTATTTTTACCCAAAGACCTAAAGAAATCTACTTGACTATCCTAATATCTTAGATTATCCTTTAACTATAAATTATTTTTTAATTGTGGCCCCCGTACATCACAGATAAAGAGCGAAAATTAAAAAGGTAGGTAAATTATTATGAAATCTGCTACCAGAGTTAATGAATTCACTCTCGATATTATAGAATTTTGCGAAAATGATCCTCACTTGTATAAAGAATTAATCAAAGAAAGAGAAAAATTTTTTACCCTTACCCCTGAGAGGTATTATAAAACTTTTGATGATAAAAATTGGGCAGAACTAAGATTTGCAGATCATTTTATGTTCTCCTATATTTCTCAATATTATGAAGCGGTTCCCTTAGAAGTTTTTTTATCTAAAAATCTATCTAAATACAACAAACACGATCAACAGATTTTTTTAGGATTTAAAGGCAGTATCTTCAGTGCCTTTACCATTACCAAAGTTGTAGTTGGTTTTTACTTTATGGCCAAAGACCTAACTTTTGGGAAAGAATATAAAGTAAGAGAAAATCGAGCTACCCATAAACTTCAAGAAGGAGATTATATTGTAGGTCGTATTTTACCTTATGAGACAGATTATGCCTTGTCCAATGTAAACCTAACATATCCTAAAGAATCATCCTATATATTAAAAAGATTGTGGAAAAATAGCCCTTCTGATATTACCCGCGTAGTTACCCCTTTAATGATAGAGAAAGAACTTTTTCAGAAATACAGGAGTGCCCCTAAAAAGGAAAACAATCTGGAATCTGCGGAGAAAAAACTAAAACATTTTTTAAAAAAGTATTTGGGTAAAAAAGCACCTTCTATCAAAAATCTTAGAAAGAAGATAAATAAAATTACCGATCCTTTTCCTCTAATGAGAGAATTGTCGGGAAAATTTAAATTTTCCTCTAATGATGAATTGATAGAATTTCAACAGCTTTTTATGAATTTCTGGAATCTTTCTTCTCGGGATGAGTTTCAAGGAAAATCTCCCGAGGAAATTAATAAGCAAAACATAGGTCCAAAGGAAAAGGAACTTACCCAGGATTTGATGTTCTATGTCCAGTCTGAGGTTAATCCTGGTGATTTTTCAAATCAGGATGAATTAGATAAAGCAGTTAAAGAATGCCAGGAAAGATGGCTTCACCAGCCTCAGGAAGAACTCGAATACAAAAATCCCTGGGAAGTGATTTTGGAAGAAAGAAAAAGATTAGGTAATCCCAGAAAAGATTACTCTGTTTCAATAACCATAACCCCTGTATCTTGTGGAATGAAGGAAGAATATATTGATTTAACCGGTTTAAACATGAAGGATACTCCTTTAGTAAAAGATTTAGAAACTTTTGTTAATTATTTTATAAAAAATCGCGTAAAGGTTACTTTAAAGAACAGATGGATTCCTTTTAAACATCTGAAATTAATAGAGGAAAACTTTATTAATAAAGATATCTTTAATTTATTTGGTAAAGAAGAAAAAAGAGGAGAAGAGCCTTTTAAAAGATACATTTGCTTTATAGATTTTTTATCCCGAGCGGCAAAATTTATCTATATAGATAAAAAAGGCTGGGTGCAGATAAATGCCCGTCATTTTAAAGAATTTAGCGAGAAATCTTATGGAGAAAAACTATTTGAATTATTCTTTACATGGGTAGAAAAAGTGAATTGGACAAAGCTTCAGATAAGAGATTTTATAGCAATATATGCAAAAGAATATCAAGAAATATTTATTGATATTCTTTATTGTTTTCATAAGTATGAAGTAAATAAAAATATTGAAGCAGAAGAACTTGTAGACCAACTTTATGGCTCAACGATAGAAAATATGGAATCTCCTGAGAAAGCGGTGGGTCACTTAACCATAATGATAGATAGAGTTATATTGTCATATTTAAAATGGTTGGGAGCAATCGATACCCAGAAGGAAAAAATAATCCCGGGGATAGGAATTGGCTGGATTAAAAAATTTCTGGTTACTCCAAAGGGTAAAAACTTAATTAATAAACTAATAGATTATTATATTAAAGTCGGGAAGATAAAATAAATATAAAGCAAACTTAAAAATAAAAAATGAATGTGTCAAGAGACAGTTTTGTGCTCTGCCTCTTGACACATTCATTATAGATTATAGAGGGTAGAATCATAAAAATTGAAAAAATAATACGTTCAAAGAGAAAAAGCATTGCTATGTATATAAATAGTGATGCCGAATTAATTGTAAGAGCGCCTTTTAATACCAATGAAGAAAATATAAATAAAGTTGTTTCAAAATATAAGGATAAATTGGAGAAAACAAAAAAAGAAATCCAATTAAGGAATTTAAAATTTAATAAAAAAGAATTTGTTGATGGAGAAAGATTTCTTTATCTGGGGAATTATTATAATTTAAAGTTAGTGGATAATCGAGAAATTCTACTGGATTTTAAAGACGAATTTTTATTTTCAAAAAAATATTTGTCATACGCGGAGAATATTTTTATTTATTGGTATAAAGAAAGAGCATATGAAACAATATCCCAGAGGATTGGATGTTATACACAAAAAAGTAGATTCGAATATAATAAAATAAATATTACGAATGCGCAAAAGAGATGGGGTTCTTGCTCACACCAGGGCAATCTGAGTTTTTCCTGGAGATTAATCATGGCACCTTTGCCTATTATAGATTCCGTTGTTGTTCATGAACTCGTACATCTTGAAGTGAAAAATCATTCAAAAGCATTTTGGAACAAAGTGGGAAGCTTAGACCCGGAATATAAAGAACATAAAGATTGGCTGAAAAATAATGGACATTTATTGAGGTTGGGATAAGAAGCAGATGCAGAATATAGTGGTTAGGGAAATTTGATGAGTAAGCAAAGGAGATAGCAGATGTTTTTACCCACTACCAGAGCAGAGATGAAAAAATTATTCTGGGATAAGCTGGATATAATTATTATAACCGGGGATACTTATATAGACAGTCCTTATATCGGAGCAGCTGTTATAGGAAGGGTGCTTCAGGCGGCAGGATATAAGGTGGGTATTATCGCTCAGCCAGACACAGAGGGTGAGAAAGATATCACCAGACTGGGAGAGCCTGCTCTCTTTTGGGGGATTACTGCCGGGTCGGTAGATTCGATAGTGGCCAATTATACTGCTCTTAAGAAGAGGAGAAGGAAGGATGATTTCACTCCCGGAGGCAAAAATATTAAAAGACCTGACAGGGCATCTATAGTCTATTCTAATCTGATAAGAAAATATTTTAAAAATACCAAACCGATTGTCCTGGGAGGGATAGAAGCAAGTTTGCGCCGAATAGCCCATTATGATTATTGGGATGATAGAATAAGAAGAGCGATACTTTTTGATGCCAAGGCTGATATTTTGGTTTATGGTATGGGGGAAAAGTCTGTTTTGAAGTTAGCCCACAATTTAAAAACAGGCAAGGACTGGAAAGATATCAGAGGAATATGTTACATCTCCCCTCACCCCAAAGAAGAATATACAATACTCTCTTCTTATCAGGAGATTAAAGAAGATAAGAAAAAATTTATCTCTATGTTCCATACTTTTTATGTAAACAATGACCCTCTAACTGCCAGAGGATTATGTCAGCAGCAGGATAACAGATATTTAATTCAAAATCCCCCGGCTTATCCTCTTACCCAAAAGGAATTGGATAAGGTCTATGATTTGCCCTATGAAAGAGAAGTTCACCCTTTTTATAAAAAAGAGGGAGAAGTAAAAGCCCTGGAGACTATAAAATTTTCTATTACTACTCACCGCGGATGTTACGGGGAGTGCAATTTTTGTTCCATAACCGTCCATCAGGGGAAGGTTATCCAGGGAAGAAGCGAAAAGTCGATTTTGAGAGAAGCAAAATTATTGACCAGGTTGAAGGATTTTAAAGGATATATTTTAGATGTGGGTGGACCCACAGCCAATATGTACGGAATAGAATGTCAGAAGAAATTAAAGTCGGGAAGCTGTACAGATAAGAGGTGCTTGTATACGCAGATTTGCCCAAATCTAAAGATAAATCATAAAAGACAGATGGAAATTTTAAAGAAAACAAGGCAGATTGAGGGGATAAAAAAGGTTTTTGTTGCCTCAGGGATACGCTATGATATGTTGTTAGGTGACCAAAAATATGGAGAAAAATATTTACGCGAATTAATTAAGCATCACATCTCCGGCCAACTTAAAATTGCCCCTGAACATACGGAAAATAATGTATTGGAAAAGATGGGTAAACCCGACCGGGGATATCTAAAAAGATTTAGAGATAAATTTTTGCAGATAAATAAAGAACAGAGAAAGAAACAGTTTTTAACCTATTATTTAATCGCCGCTCATCCGGGATGTAGAGAAGGAGATATGTATAGATTAAAAGAATATACTTCCAAAGAGCTAAAGCTCAATCCGGAACAAGTCCAGATATTTACCCCCGCTCCTTCAACCTATTCTACTTTGATGTATTATACTGAAAGGGACCCTTTTACCGGAAAAGCAATTTTTGTGGAAAAGAATTTAAAAAAGAAAGGAAGACAGAAGGGGATTGTGGTAGGGAAAAATTAAATTCTAACTGTACATTTTTTATAAAGATAAAGAATTGAAAAATATTTATAGTGATTATATAGTTTCAATTTCAATGAGGAGAAATAAGAGATGACCCAAGAAGAAAAGCACGAAAAGATATCTATTGATTTTCGCATTATAATGGCAATAGCTGTAACTTTAATTTTTTGGTCCTCTGCCTTTGCGGGTATAAGGGTGGGGTTAAAAGCCTACAGTCCTGAAAATTTAGTCCTTCTTCGTTTTTTAACTGCATCAATAGTGTTATTAGTTTATGCAATAATTACCCGCATGCCCTTACCTGAAAAAAAAGATCTACCTGCAATATTTTTTCTTGGCTTTATCGGGATAACCGTCTATCATCTTGCCCTCACCTTTGGAGAATTAAAAGTTACTGCTGGTTCCGCCAGTCTTTTAATTGCCTCCGCTCCCATCTTTACCGCTATCCTGGCTATGTTTATTTTAAAGGAAAAGATTAGAACTTGGGGCTGGATAGGAATTATAATCAGTTTTTTGGGAGTAAGCTTAGTCGCCAGGGGAGAAGGTGAAGGAATTAGATTTGAACCAGCGGCTTTTTTAATTTTATTAGCAGCAATTAGTACGAGTTTTTACTTTGTTTTACAAAAACCTTATTTAAAGAAGTATTCTCCTTTAAAATTTGTAACTTACACAATCTGGAGCGGGACTTTTTTTCAATTATTTTTTTCACGAGGTTTATTCCAGAATATTAAAAATGCGCCAATTCAGGTAACGCTAACCATTATTTATCTGGGTATTTTCCCGGCTGCCTTAGCTTATATTACCTGGACCTATGTCCTTTCCCGAATTCCAGCTTCTTTAGCAGCGAGCTATCTTTATTTATCCCCGGTATTAGCCATATTAATTGCCTGGATATGGTTAGGGGAAATGCCTTTCTTTTTATCATTAGTGGGAGGTGCTCTTGCTCTGGCTGGGGTAATAATTGTGAATGTTTGGGGGAGATGAGGGCTTTATTAGGGTAAAAATCATCCTCTAATTTCTGATTAAAAAAAGAAGGAAGATAGGAAGGGATTGTGGTAAAATGTAAAGATAAGATTTCGTAATTTTTAAATTAATTTTGGTAAAGTAAGTTTATAGTATAGAAGAGAGATATAAATTATTGCTGAAAAGAAAGAAGTATCGGTATATTGAGAAAAAATTGCACAGTATTTTGAGATAAAAGTGGGAAGAAGCAGCACGTCTAATAAAAAATAGATTAGAAAAATAATATAAAAAGAAAAAATGATAATACAAATTAGATAACCACACTGGATAGAAACGTTTATTCAAGCAACATCTGACTATTTGATATGTTTTTTAAAAATTAAAAAAAATAATATAAAAATTTTTATAAAATTGGCATTATAATTGCTTTAATTAATATGTATAAGTAGATATAGTTATATAAAGAGGATAGTAAAATACCAACGCCTTAGGCAAGGAATCGGGTCGGATAAATCCGACCCCTACTTCGACAGGCGGGCCTGCCCTCGTGAAAACGGTGGGCGCCTGTCCTACGGTTTTATATTGATCATTACCATCGATATCGGCGATGGATTTCTAAGTTTAATTAAAAATATGTAATAGAAAGGTGTGATGCTTTGTGATTAAAAATATAGCAAAGGGGACAATATTGTTTCTGGTCATATTTTTTATTATTTCCGGTGCATTGTTCGCTGCAGAACCGAAAGAAATAGATTTCAGTCAAGCAATTAATTTAGCTTTAGAAAATAATTTAAATTTAAAGATAGCCAATTTAGATTTAGAAAATGCTCAAATAGATTATGAAAAAACTAAAGCCAATAACCTGCTCACTGAATCGCGTTATATAGAATTACAGGGAGATTTGGGCTTGCTTCAGGCAAAGGATAATTATAACCAGATCAGGAATGAGGTAATTATTGATGTGGTACAAAAATATCTTCAATTAAACCAAGCTGAAAAAAATATTATTGCTAAGAGCAAAGAAGTAGAATTAGAGAAAAGGTTATTAGAAGAAGTAAAAATTCAGGTTAATTCTGGATACAAGGGAAGTTTAGATCTTCTTCAACAGGAAAATAAATACAATAATGCGATCTTTGATTTAGAGAAGGCAAACGATGACTATTACCAATCTTTTAGAGAATTTAAATTAGAATTAGGATTGAATAATCAAGGGAAAGAAGAATTTAATTTAGTCGAGGTGGATTATCTCAAAGTGTGGGAGATAGGCGAAGAAGAAGTATTAAAAAAAGCCATTGAAAATAGTTTTACCTTAGAATTAAGGAGAAGGCAGATAGAATTAGCTAAAATCGATTTAGAGAGGGCTGAAGTAGCGGCAAGTCCAGAGTTAGATTTACGAAAACTTAGGAATAATATAGAATTAGCTAATTTAAATTTTAATAAAACTCAAAAAGAATTAAATAATTCAATTAGAAAACAATATTATACTTATAAGCAGATTGTTAATAGTTTAGATTTAAGCCGACAAAACCTGAATCAGGCTCAGGAAAGTAATAGTATCATAATCGAGCAGGTAAAGGCAGGCCTTAAGACCAAAAATGATCTTTTATCGGCTGAAATAAGCTTATTGCAAGCCGAATATAATTTAAAGTCAACCATCCTCAACTATTATACGGCTAAATTAACTTTACAGAAATTGATAGGACAGAAGATTGAAGAGGGAGAGATTGAATGAGCCGAATTAGAAAAAATAATTCGTTTTTTATTTTATTTTTAATAATATTTACAAGTTTTATCTTTGCCGGGGCGAATGTCCAAGCCAAAGAGATTTCTTTGGAAGAAGCTCTTAGCTGGGGAGTAGAACACAATTCTTCAATTAAAGAAATAAAAGACAGTATTGAAGCCATAGAAAGAAGTTTAAATTTAATTGATACCGAATATGGCTTCAAAACAAAGATTAGCGCTAATCCGATTATTGCCGGTGGTTTTGAAGAGCAAACTGACAATGATTCTACTGGTACTGATGATGGAGAAAATAATTCAGCAATCAGTAATGGTCCTGAAATCAGTTTAAAAACTACAAAATTATTTCCTAATGGAATATTCCTTCAATCGGAAATTTCCATAAAAGAGGAAGATATGATTGATCTGGAAGAGCTTTTGGAAGGCCCTAATAGCACTTTTAGTGCAACTAAAAACCTTTATCCTGTAATTCCCATTATACCAGAACAGGAAAAATATTTAGCTTCTAATAACTTGCTTAAAGCCAGGGAAAATCTAACCTGGCAGCAAGAATACAAAAAGATAGAATTTTTAGAATCTTATTTTAATCTTTTACGCCTGCAGGAAAGATTGTCATTGGCTAAAATCAATTTTCAGTATGCTCAAGAGGATTTAGATAAGATATTAAAAAAAATTGAGATTGAAGAAGCAGGAGAAAGACAGGAAATAGAAGCAAAGATCGCTCTAAAAACAGCAGAGATAAATTTTTTACAAGCTCAAAATACTTTTCTTCAACAAAAGAACGGATGGTATTTGAATCTAAATTTACCGGAAGAAACCGAAGCGTCTTTGGTGGAAGATTCACCTTTTTTAGAAGAGATTATAAAATGGACTGAATCTTTAGAATTAAATTTAAAAGAAGAAGGATTAATGGGATTAGCAGTAGATAGCTATTATAGAATTAGAAATATTCTTCTGGATCAAGATAGCTCTCAAAAAGAAGCAGAATGGAATTTGGCTAAAAATAAACCTCAGGTTGATTTGTTTGGCGCTTATATCAGCAAGGATAATAGTTGGGGAATAGGAATTGAATTAAGTTACGATATCTTCGACGGAGGGAAACAAAAGATAGAAGACGAAGGATATCAAGCGAAATTAGAAAATTTAAAAGATGATTATTTGCAGATAGTCTCTGAGTTAAAATTAGAGTTGAAGGATTTAATTAATCAGCAGGAAATAAATAATTTAAACTTGGAAGAAAAATTAATGTCCTGGGAAAAAGCTAAATTAGAAGAAGAATCTTATCAAATACAACTTAAACAGGGTCTTATTAGTGATAGTGAATATCAGTACAAGATGCTTAATTGGCAGGAATCAGAAATAAATCTAAAATCTGCTAAAGATGAGATTTTAATAAATAAATTACGCATGGCTCATTTTTTAGGAATCAGAAAATAGCGGTTAAAGTTAAGGAGTGAAAAAAAGATGAAGAAGAAATGGTTAATCATCGGAATAATTATTATTGTAGTAATTGTTGCTCTTTTTGTCGGGAGCAGGTTTTTAAACAAAACAAGTGAAGAGGAATTGACTGAACAAAAGATCAAGATTACTCCTCAGATGATTACATCTGTAGAGCGAGGAGATCTTAAAAAGACGGTTTCTACCAGTGGTTACCTGCAGCCGGCTGATGAAAAAATTCTCACTTTTAGTCTGAACGGAGAAATTGAAGGAGTTTTAATCAGCGATGGCAAGAGAGTTACAGAGGGAGAAGCACTGGTGCGGTTAGAGAAAAGTCAGCAAGAATTAAATTATTTAAAAGCAAAAAATACCTATGAATTAATTAAGACTAGTGGTTCAGAAAGCGAAATAAATGAACAAGAGCTAAATTTTCAAATCACTAAGAAGAATTTAGAAGATACCACTCTTAAAGCCCCATTTTCCGGTTTGATTACCGATGTTTACGTTAAACCGGGTGATTACATTGGTTCAGGAAGTGAAGTGGCTTATTTAATTGATGACAGCAGCTATGAAATAGAAGTTGCAGTTAATGAGATTGACAGTTTGGAGGTAGAAGTAGGGCAGGAGGTAATTATTATCCTGGATGCCTTCCCGGGGAGAGAATTTTCAGGGAGAGTAGAAGAGATTCATAATTACACTCAAAATGTAAACGGAGTAGTTACTCTTCCGGTTACAGTGCAGTTGGATAAGGCGGATAAGCAGTTTAAGCCCGGTTTTTCCGCTTTAGTGGAAATTATTATTGGTAGAGCAGAAGGCGAATTATTAGTTCCTATTAGCGCAATCCTTGACCGAAAAGGGCAGCAGATGGTAGTTAAAGTGGTGGATAATAAGCCAGTGTTCACCCCGGTAAAAGCCGGATTTAGCGATGGAGTTTATACTGCAATCCAAGAGGGATTGGTTGAGGGTGAAGAGATAGTGATAAATGTTTATGAATTTGCTAAGGCCGCTTCCGGAAGTAATGCTGATAACGTTAGGGGCGGCGGTATGCCTATGATTCCGGGCATGGGCGGAGGCGGTAGGAAGTAATTAGATAAGTAGACAGAAATAAGAGTGAAGAAAATGAAAATAAGGTTGATATTTAAATGTTAGAGATAAAAAAAATAAAAAAAATATATCAGATGGGAAAAGTTAAGGTGGAGGCCTTAAGGGGAGTTTCTTTTTATATCGATAAAGGAGAATTTGTAGCTATTATGGGTCCTTCCGGTTCCGGTAAATCTACTTTGATGCATATTATCGGTTGTCTTGATCAACCTACAGAGGGTAGTTTTATAATCGGAGGAAAAGACGTGAGCAAACTGAATGACGATAGACTGGCCGAGATTCGCAACAAAAGAATTGGTTTTGTTTTCCAGCAATTTAATCTCCTGTCTCGAACCAGTATTTTACATAATGTGGAAATCCCACTTATCTATGCAGGATTAAAAACAAAACAGAGAAGAGAATTGGCTAAACAAGCATTAGAAAGCGTGGGTTTAGGTGACAGGGCTAAACATAAACCTAACGAGATATCGGGTGGAGAAAAACAAAGAGCTGCTATTGCCCGGGCCTTAGTTAATGACCCTCTAATTATTTTAGCTGATGAACCAACCGGAAATTTGGATACTAAAACCGGAGAAGAGATTATGAAAATCTTTTATAAACTACACCAACAAGGAAATACTGTTATTATGGTAACTCATGAAGCAGAAGTTGCCAGACATGCCCGAAGGATTATTCATTTACGCGATGGTTTAATAGAAAAGGATGAAGTAAAAACATGATTTTTGAAATTATAAAATTAGCAATTGAGAGTTTAAAAGCAAATAAACTGCGTACCTTTCTTTCTATGCTGGGAATAATTATCGGAGTTGGAGCGGTAATTGCTATCGTTTCTATTGGTTCCGGAGCTCGGGAACAAATAACTGCTCGAATATCTAATTTAGGCTCTAATGTTATAAATATTTTACCGGGTACCAGCAGGGGATGGGGAGGTAGAGTTAGTGCAAGTTCGGTGGATGTCTTTACTCTGGAATTAGCTGATTATATCGAGAAAGTAAGTCCCTCGGTAAAGAGAGTAATACCTATTTCCCAAGGCTCAGGTTTATTGATAAAAGGGAATTTTAATATTCAAACTACCATTATCGGAACAGATGCTGATTATCAGGAGATAAATAATTATAATCTAGCTATGGGGCAATTTATAAATGAAGGTGACCTTGACACCAGCCGAAACATTATAGTATTAGGTTCGGAATTAACTGAAGAACTATTTGGCAATGATAATCCCCTGGGAGAGAAAATTAAATTGTCCTATCAGAAAAGAGATTATCTTTTTACGGTAATTGGAGTGATGGAAGAAAAGGGAGCAGGATTAACCGGCAACCTTAATAAACAAGCCTATATACCTATTACCACTTTTATGAAAAAACTTTCTAATTCCCGATTTGTTTCCTATTATATGGCGCAGGCAAAATCCGGTGATGAGGCTTCGGCAGCAGTGGGGGAAATAGAATATTTTTTAATCAAATATCTGGAAGATGAAGACCAAGAAAAATTCAACCTGCAAAGTCAAGACCAAATTTTAGATACTATTAGTTCAGTCACTGCCTCTCTAAGCTTAATGCTGGGAGGAATTGCTGCTATATCCCTGCTGGTAGGGGGGATTGGAATTATGAATATTATGCTGGTATCGGTAACTGAGAGGACCAGAGAGATAGGAATTCGTAAGGCTTTAGGAGCAAAAAATAAGAATATTATGAGCCAGTTTCTTATCGAAGCCTTAAGTTTGAGTGGAATGGGAGGGCTGATTGGTATTTTTTTCGGTTGGTTAGGGGCTTATGCTATTGCGCAAGCCGGAAAATGGCCCCTTGTAGTTGCTCCTATCTCTGTTTTACTGGCTTTTGGTTTTGCATTAATTATCGGTCTTTTCTTCGGTCTCTACCCCGCTATGAAAGCCGCCAAAATGGACCCAGTCGACGCCCTACGGTACGAATAAAAAACATACCAGGGGACGGGGTTCTCTGTCAGGTTTTTTATCTGCAAAAAACCTGACAGAGAACCGTCCCCTGGTATGTTTGTCCCCTGGTATGTTTTTCTAAAATAATTAAAAATATTTTAAATAAAAAAAAGGATTTTAAAAGTATTCTATCGAATATAAAAAACAATATAAGAAAATGTGACCGTGGATTCTTTGCATCAACTCAAAAGCGATTAAGGGGGAGGTTAAAATGAAAGTAAAAAAATTAATAGGTTTTGCTTTATTGATTATTATACTATTTTCTTTTGCTACTTTTATTACCTGCGCAGAGCGGAGTTTTAAAATAACTGATTATCAAGCTCAGGTGAAAATATTAGAAAATGGTGATATTCAGGTAAACGAAATTTTTGAGTATAATTTTGATGGCGATTTTAATGGTGTAATAAGGACTATGGGAATTAAAGGATCGGATGGATTTAAGTATTTCAAGGCTTCCGAATATTTCCCCGAAGATAAGGAATTAGAATATACTCAAAGTCTCGCCGCAGATATGGTGACTTATAAAATTTATGATAAGTCCAGTAATGAAAGAAAGCTATTTTTGCTGGAATACCAGTTAAAAAATGTCGCAACTTTATACAATGACACCGCAGAATTTTACTGGAAATTTTTCGATGAGTCCAATACTTCCCCCATCGGCCACATTAAAATAGAAATAGAGCTCCCGTCTGCAGAAGTCTCGGCAGAAGAACTAAAATTGTTTGGACATGGCCCGCTGGATGGAAAAGTATCTATCCAGGAAGACGGAAAAATAGTATATGAAGTTGATGGATTATCTTCGAAAGAAATGGTAGAAGCGAGAATCTTGTTCCCCACCAGCATGATTCCCAATAGCACTAAAATAATTAACCAGAATAAATTTGCTGAAATAATGAAAGAGGAATTAGGATGGGCTAAAAAAGCAGACCGAGAGAAGGGTTTAAACATAATAACTATCTTACTAATTCCATTGGTAGTATTATTTAATATATTCCTGGCTATTCGGCTCTACTTTAAATATGATAGAGAACTTAAGCCAGAAGTTGAAATGGATTATTATCGTGAATTGCCTCAGGATATTACACCCGCCGTTTTAAGCAAATTAATAAGCATTCAAGGGGTTGGCAGTAAAGATATTATGGCAACTTTGATAGACTTGGTGCGTAAGAAATATTTAAAGATTGAAGAGATTCCAAAAGGAAGAAAGAAAGATTATAAATTTATATTAATTGAAGAAGGTGACACCACTAATTTAAAAGAACATGAATCGTATTTATTCCATTGGCTTTTTTATTCTATTGGTAATGGAGCGAGTGTAACTTTAAAAGAAATAAAAGACTATGCCAAGGCATCAAGAACCCAGAGCAGTTTTCTGCACAATTATAGAAAATGGGTGAAAAAAGTTGGAAAGGAATTTAAAAAGTATGATTATTTCGGTCAATCAAAAGAAGGGTTGAAGACCGCAGGCAAGGTAGTTTTAATGGAATTTGCCGGAGTATTTTTATTATTTGCTCTGGGAGCCTTGTTAAAGATGCAGTTGCTTATCATTATACCACTATTGATTGCAGTTAGTTTCACTGGCTTTGGGGTGATAATCTATGGTGTATTGATAAGAAAAAAGACTCAAACGGGAATTAATGAATATACCAAATGGAGGGCATTTAAAAGATTCTTATTACATTTTAGCAATATGAAGGATTACGAAATCCCCTCTATAATAGTTTGGGAGCATTATCTGGTTTACGCTATCTCTCTGGGAGTAGCAGATAAAGTAATTTCAAAATTAAAACTGGTCTTGAGTAATCAAGATATATCTTTAAGGAATTCTACTTACTTATACTGTATGACTGATAGAAGCGGAAGAATAAATAACAGTATGTTCAGGTCTTTTGATAAAGTCTTTACTTCTGCTTTTGCTACTGCAAGTTCTTCAACTGGTTCTGGCGGAGGCTTCTCTTCCGGTGGCGGAGGAGGAGGCGGTGGCGGCGGAGCCGGCGCTTTTTAAATAATTTATCTTTCGAAAAAAAAGAGAAAGGAGTGTTTTTATGAGTTTTATAATGATCTTTGCTATTCTAATCGTATTGTGGGGGGTTTTAACTTACAATAAATTAGTAATGTTGAGAGGGAGAATAGATAATTCCTGGGCGCAGATCGATGTCCAGCTAAAAAGAAGATTTAATCTAATTCCTAATCTGGTAAGTTCTGTAAAAGGGTACGCCAAACATGAAAAAGAAACATTGGAAGAAGTGACCGCATCCAGAACCAAATATTTATCAGCAAAAACACCGGAGGAAAAATTAGGAGCAAACTCAGGGTTAACCGGAGCCTTAACTAAACTTTTTGCAGTTGCTGAAAATTATCCTGATTTAAAGGCTAATACAAATTTCCTGGATTTACAAAAACAACTGAAAGATACCGAAGACAAGATAGGTTTTTCAAGACAATTCTATAATGATACTGCTATGAAATTTAATATTGCCATAGTCAAAGTACCGGCTTCAATAATTGCTAATCTATTCGGTTTTACCAGCAGGCCTTATTACAAAACAGAGGGAGAAGAGAGAGAAAATATAAAAGTAAAATTTTAAAAAAAGAACAGGGGACGGTTCTCTGTTCCTGTTCAACCGTCCCCTGTTCCCGTTTCTGATAATAAATTATGGTAGATATACATGAATTAATTAAAAAAAATAATCAGATAAAGAAATTTTGCCTGTATGGGTTTTTGAAAAACCTTAAGTTTTTTGAACCTTATTTATATATTTATCTAATACAGGTGGTGCACCTTAACTTGTTTCAGATAGGAACTTTATTTTCTATTAGAGGGATAATTATCTATATATTTGAAGTTCCCTCCGGGATATTTGCCGACCAATACGGAAAAAAGACCGAATTGATGATCTGTTTTATCTTCTATATTGCATCTTTCTTCTTCTTTTTCCTGGGAGGAAGTTATACAATTGTAGCTGTAGCTATGGTCTTCTTTGGCCTGGGAGAGGCTTTCAGGTCAGGTACGCATAAGGCAATGATTTATTCCTATTTGGAACAGAAGGGCTGGTTTGAACATAAGACTTTTGTTTATGGCCGCACCCGCTCTTTTTCTTTAATAGGTTCTTCCTTATCTGCCTTTGCTGCAATCTTTTTGATTATTAAATTACCCAGGATGCAATTGATTTTTTTATTCAGCATCATCCCCTACATCCTTGATTTTCTCTTAATCTTATCCTATCCTAAGAGTTTGAATGAACAGGTAGAATCTACTATCAGCATAAAAAAATTTATTACCTATAGTATTAAACAATTAAAAAATGTTTTTGCTAACACTTCCCTTAGAAATGTAGTAGTAAGTTCCTCACTCTTTGATGCCATTTTTAAAGTTTTAAAAGACTATATTCAGCCTATCTTAAAAGATATTATTTTAGTTTCAGGAATTTATATGGTAGCCTCGATGGAGGCAGCCACTCAGCTAAAAATTATTTTAGGACTTATTTACGGAGTAATGTATATCTTTAGCTCTTTGGTTTCCCGAAATGTTTACCGCTTAAACCTAAAATTTAATTCTGATAAACTAATGGATATCAGTTTTGATATTTTGGGCATAGTATTTTTCATTATGTTTTTTGCTATCAAAACTAAAATTATGTTAGTAGTTATACTTCTTTATTTTTTCCTCTATCTTTTGAAAGACGGCAGGCGCCCCCTGGCGGTAGATGTTTTCGGTGATTATATGAAAAGAGATGAACGTGCTACAGTGATGTCTATTGAAAGCCAGGTCGGCTCATTTTTCATGATAGTATTAGCCCCCTTATTCGGTTATATTGCTGATAGATTTAGTATTGCTATCTTATTCTTTGCAATAGGAGTATCGATATTAATTCTAAACAGATTTTTAAGAGTAGAAAAAAATAAAAAATGTTAGTGCAAACTTTTTCTATCTTTCCTTTCTCTTTCTTAATTCTATACTCGATACTTTCTTTCGATATTATTTGAATATTTTATAGAATATATTATAATTAAATTAGAGAGGATATAATAGACAATAAAAAAACAATAAAATATATATTAATGCCATCCGGAATTTTTAAAAATTTAAAATGAAGGGAGGCTGCAAATAATGAAAGAAGAAGAATTTTATCAAAAAGAACTTAATCTAATTAAGGAAAAATTGAGTGAGGTTAAGAAAAAGATAAATATAAATAGGCAGAAAAATAAAAAATTAAGGGATAAAAGAGAAACATTGTTAGTTGATACAGTATTAAAAGCAGGTGACTTAACAGAAAACTTACAAAAGACTGAGAAATTTAGAGAAGATATTGAAAAATTAGAAGATGAATTCAAAGACCTTAAAACCATTATTAAAGGTTTGGAATTGCGGGAAAAGATATTTAAATCGATAATTAGTGAAAAAATAGAAAATTTTTAAATTTTTCTTTCTCGCAATTCAATACAAGAAAAGAAAATAAAGCAGATAGAGATAGGAGGAAATAAATGAGTTCAAAAGTTCCAACCAGAGAAGAAGCTTATCAATTACTTACTGAATATAACAAGGGTGATAGTCTGATAAAACATGCCTTAGCCGTAGAAGGAGTTATGCGCTATTTTGCCCGCAAGCGAGGAGAAGATGAAGAAAAATGGGGCATTATCGGTCTGGTTCACGATCTTGATTATGAGCAGTTTCCCGAGGAGCATTGCCATAAAAGTGAGGAGATATTAAAAGAAAAGGGATGGCCCGAGGAATATATTCGAGCAGTAGTAAGTCATGGTTGGGGGCTCTGCTCAGAAGTTGAGCCACAAACAGAATTGGAAAAGGTCCTTTATGCTATAGATGAACTTACCGGTCTGGTGGTAACTACGGCTTTGGTTCGACCCTCCAAAAGCGTTATGGATGTAAAAGTAAAATCGGTGAAGAAGAAATGGAAAGATAAAAGATTTGCTGCCGGAGTAGATAGGTCTATCATTGAAAAGGGTGCCCAGATGTTAGGTATGGAAGTTTCTGACCTTATTTCTGATACCCTTGCTGGTATGCAAGAAGTGGCTGAAGAAATTGGATTAAAAGGAGTATAAAAGAAAAAAGATGAAAAAATTACCGGTTTTAATACTGGCAATAATAGTAACAATCTTTTTATTTAGCGGATGCCTTAACAATGAACCAATATTATCTCTATCCTATGTAGAATGGTATACTACTACAGAAGAAATAGGTAATATGGTTTTTGGTAATGTACATCTTAATTTAAGCGGGTCTACTACTGGTGATAAGGTAACAGTTATAACTTATGGGGATGGAGTAATCGATGAATTAGAACTCGATTTAGGCCGGGGTAAAAAATTTGCCCAAGATGTTATAATACAATTTACTCATGAAGCAGACAGCATACCAAGAAAATATAGTACGGTGCTTACGGCCTACGCGGGGAGTTATATTACAAGTATAAATTTAGAAAGCGAAGAATTAACTTATTTAGAGTGATGCTTATTAAATTGAAAAATTATTAGATGATTGCAACCCAAAAAGTAAACATATGATACAGGGGACGGTTCTCTGTTCCATTTTAGTCTAAAATAAAGTGATACAGAGAACCGTCCCCTGTATCATATGTTATATCATATATTATAAGGAGGAATAATTATGAAAAAATTCGAAGAAATTAATTTGAATATCCGAAAGACTTCAATCGATGATGTCCCCTTAATTCTTAAATTTATAAAGGAACTTTCAGTATTTGAAAAAATGACAAAAGAAGTGGTGGCTACCGAAGATATTCTCCGAGAAACTCTCTTTGGAGATAAATCATACGCCAAGGTCGTTATAGCAGAAATTGAGGGAAAGCCCGTAGGTTACGCTTTATACTTTTATAATTTTTCCACTTTTGTGGGGCGACCCGGTCTTTATATAGAAGATGTATTTGTTTCTGAGGAATATCGGGGACAAGGAATCGGTACCGCCTTATTTAAATATTGTGCTCATATTGCCAAAGAAAATAAATGTGTTAGAATGGAATGGCTTGTTTTAAAATGGAATCCTGCTCGAGAATTTTATGACCATATGGGAGCAAAACCTCTGGACGAATGGGTGGTGTATCGTTTAACCGGTGATGCCTTAGATAAAATGTCAGATTTGTAACCGATAAATAATCTATTATTAGTCTCACATCAATATAAAACCGTAGAACAAGCGTCCCCCGTTTTCACGAGGATAGGCCCGCCTGTCGAGGTAGGGGTCGGATTTATCCGACCCGGTTTTTCTTAAATGTCATTGCGAGTCCTGATTTATCAGGGCGCGGCAATCTCTATTCCCTCCCCCTTATTCTCTTATATGTCATTCCCGTGAAAACGGGAATCTATCTCTTCTCTCTTGCAGGAGGAGAACTAAACCCACACACCTCCTCCCCCTTCGAGGGGGGAGGATTAAGGTGGGGGTGATTACTTTTTTAATCTTTATTTTAAAAAATATTTCTTAAAAAAAAGGATTTCCCAAATCTTTATCGAATATTAGAATATAACAACAAAAATTCACACCAATCACTAACAAAAATTTCTCCAAGGAAAGGAGTTGAAAAATGAATTCATTAATAAATATTATTTCAATAGCAGGTCCATTAATATTTGCTGCCTGCCTATTTGCGCTAAAAAATATATCCACAGAAATGAAAATAGGGCTGTGGATTATCTGTGCCTTAATACTCGTATTTGACCTATATTTAATAATAAAAGACAAAAAAAATAAAGAAGAAAAATCTAAAAGAGAAGAACTTTATAATCGCTTATACGAAAGGCAGGAATTATTCGACAGAAACTTACCGGGAACCGTAATCGAAGTTCTGGAAAGGAATCCTTTACTAAAAAAATCTTTTCTCTCGGGACAAAAGTATGAGAAAGAATATAAATTTAAAGAAGCTATTAAAGCATATGAAAAATGCCTGCATAATTTAAGCATCCCCGAGGAAGATAAGATTGGTTTTAATATCCTTATCGGTAACTGTTATTATTTCTTATCTAAATTAAATCAGGCGGAAAAACATTTTAAAGAATCATTAAACATTTTAAAAAGAGCTGAAAATAAAATGGCCAAATTGTCATCCAAATCAGCTGCCCTCGGCAACATAGGGAATATCTACCATAATTTAGGTAAACCAGATGAAGCATTAGAATATTATCAGCAGGCCTTAGAGATTAACAGAAAGCTTGGATACGAACAGGGTGCTGCCCATAATCTTAACAACATTGGTACCTTATACAATGAATTTGGTAAACATGATGAAGCGTTGAAGTGTCAAGAAGAGGCGTTAGAAATTAGCAAGAAATTCAAATATGAACAAGCTATAGCTAATAGTCTGACCAATATTGGAATAATACATACTGATTCAGGAAAACCCGCAGAAGCATTAAAACTTTTTCGGGAAGCATTAGAGATTAATAAAAAGAATAAATACCAGGAAGGAATAGCTAATGTTTTTAATAATATTGGTCTGGCCCACAGTAATTTAAAGGAAACCGATCAAGCTCTAAATTATTATCAGAAAGCACTAAAGATAAATAAAAAGATAGGATATAAAGAAGGTATAGCGACTAATCTGGGAAACATAGGTCTGATTTATATTACTTTAGGCAAATCTGAAGAAGCACTAAAATGTTATCAGGAGGCATTAGAGGTTTTTATACATATGAATGCTGAACCGCGAATAGAAATATTATTAAGGCTTATCAAAATTATCGAGGAAGAAAAAAAGGAAAAGTAAAAAATATTTTAAAATGGAGATGATAATATGTCATTAGGAATAAATACTACCACCCCGGAAGGAATTGTTTTGGCTGCTGATAGTCGGCAATCATATCGCAATCGAAAAGGGATGGCTCGCATCGGAAGTGATAATGCTTCCAAACTTTTTCAGCTGAATAAAAGGATTGGCATAATTGTAACCGGACTGGCTTTTTTACCGGAAGACGGAGTAATGAAAAGCGTTAGTAAATTTATTGAGCAATTTAAAAGAGATAATGATGTAGAAAGATTGAACGTAAGAGATGCAGCAGACAGATTGCATAGTCTTTTTGACATAAAATATGAATGGCAAAAGAGATTAGACGATGCAGTAGAAAAGATTAATAATGACCTTAAGCGGCAGGGTTTCGAAGTTGTAGAAGTTAAGCAAGAAAATTATATGATTAAATTCCAATACAAAGACCTGCGAGGGAATTTAAAAAATGGAATAGGGGGAATCGATAGGATAACTCTTCTGGTAGCTGGTTTTAATAAAGATGGTTCCCACGAAGTCTATACTTGTATTATTCCCGGTGAGGTTCAGAAGAAAAGAGATGGTAGAGAAAAAAGTAAAGAATACGGAGCGAGCTGGATCGGTCAAAATGATGTGGTTTCCAGGATTGTTTTAGGGTTTGATGGAAGAATCAGCAATCTAAAGTTTGTCAATGAAGCAATGAAAAACCTTGGTCAAGAGGAAGTAAGAAAACAACTGGGAGGCTTACAATATGCTATCCAATGGGGGACTATGACCCTGCAGGATGCCATAGATTTTTGTACTTTAATGGTTCAGACTACTTCAGCAATACAACGTTTTTCCGATGGTATCATTGCTAATCCGGGAGATATGCCCGGTGTAGGCGGCCCGGTAGATGTGGCAATCATCACCGCAGACCAGGGCTTCGTCTGGGTCAACAGAAAAAAACTAAAAGTCGAAGGAAAAGAAATAGATTTAGATTAAGAATTATCTTTCCGTGTAGGGGCACGATGAATCGTGCCCGTCTTTCTCTTCCTCATATCTCCTCCCCCTTCGAGGGGGGAGGACTAAGGTGGGGGTGACATTTCTTGTATTAACCTAGTACCTACAGCCCGCACCTATACGCTGTACGCTGTACGCTATACGCTAGTTTATAGCGTGGCAATCCCTGTTTACAATATATATAAGCTCAATTTACAAAACTCCAAAAAATATTTTAAAATATTTTCCCAAAAAAGAAGGATTTTTAGAATTTATTATCGTATATAAAAATTCAAAACAAATGTACCTTAGATTGAATCAGATGAGAAAAAAACAGAGGAGGAAATATATATGAGAAAAGATAAAAAGAGAGAAATTTTTGATGAAGTGCTAACTAAGACTCTGGGAATAGACTATTCCGAATTTTTAGTCTCACTTTCCGGGAGCTGTAAGGTTCCCAAGAACTTCCCTAAGGAATACGGGGTAAGATTGTATAATGAAGGGATTCCATCCCAAAGTTTTAAACTTTTGCCTTCCGGGATATTTTCTGCAGAGGAGTTGGAACATATCAAAAGGGACTCTGAGTCCTATTTGGCTGTGTTTAGAGAGATGACCGATAGGGCTATTTCCGGTCAAAGACCGAATGAAGAGGATATAAAAATTCTAGAGGAGGTTCTGTTAAAAAATAAGAAGATAAAAATAGAGAGTTACCCCGAAGAGAGTAACCCACATTTTCATCCATCTTTACATATTTGCATACCTCCGGGTAGGGCTTTGGCCTTTTATTGGGTCTACTGGACTTGGATTAAACATATTTCCATAAGAAGATGTATAGCTGAGGACTGCCCTAAAATATTTATTCCGGCAAGATTAGACCATGTATTTTGTTCAAAACGTTGTGCCAAGAGAGTTTGGGCACAGAGACAATAACTTTAGAACGATAAATTATTGACAAAATTCTAATTTTATGTATAATATATATAAAAGGACAAGTCCGCTTATCTCTATCCAAAAGAACGCAGCGGGCTTGAACAGAGCCGAAGTCCTTACTGTTCTTTCAGCTCTTGTTTTATTACATCATATATTTTATAAAAATAGTAGAGGCTTGGCTCTTATTAGGGTTAGGTTTTTTAAAAAATGAAATCCCTAATTCAGATTGTCTCAAGCTATTTTAAAAAATAGGAAGGTGAAGTATTAAAGTAATACTTCAAGAGAAGTTGAGAAAGGTAAACTATCCTAAAGGATAGGACGCAAAGTTTTGGGTCTAAGGCATTTTTAATGTCTTTTGCTACCCTATACTGCTATGACTGCCAAACTGCCGACTTTTTAACTAAATAAAGATTGGTAGTTTTTATTTTACCTATTGTTCCCCATTTTTCTTATTCTTACATTTATTAAGCAAAAAACACCCAAGAAATCTTATCATCTACCTACCAAAAAATTGCCTTTGGAAAATTATTCCAAAAAATAGTCGAAGCACCATTCATAAAATCTTTAATTTTATCAAAAATTAAAGATTAATCTGCCTATAAAAACACAACATCGATAAATTTGTAATTGATTGAAATGATAGACCATTTAGAAATTCGAGATGTACAGGAATTTACCTTATTGTACGTCAGGCCTTTTTTATTAGGAGCTAAGGTGAGAAAGCAACTAAATGAAGTCGTTGATGCCTTTACGAAACCGCCAATAAAAAAAGATCTTCGTTTGAGGAAAAGAGCTGGGGATTAAAAAACCTGTTACTTTTAAATTAATCGAGAGTGAATTACTTTATTTAATCTTAAAAAGGAGGCGATGTCCATTGATTGTATTGAAATTATTTAAATTTACATTCTTTATTTTTTTTACTCTATTTACCATAAAAATTCCTATCATACTGATTAAAATATAAAAGCAAATTTAGATAAGGAAAATCAGCATAAGACCAGGAATTGATTAATTAAGAAAAAATAAATAAAAAAGATATTATTCATAATAGAAGGAGATAAAAGTGGAGAAATTTTTTAGAAAATTTTATTGGGTAGTTCTGGATTTACTATTTATAAATTTTGCTTTAATTTTTTCCTTGATTTTAGGATTTGGAAAGGGTTGGAGTGCCTATTTTTATGTTTACCGAGAATTATTCTTTTGCCTTTCTATTTCCTTTCTTTTATTTGCCCTGATTTTTAAATTATATAAAAGAGTCTGGAGATATTTAAGTATTGGCGATCTTTTTCTAATAGCAGAAGTTCTTACCGCAGGAATGTTTGTTTCAGTATTATATTTAAATTGGATGAAGGGGATAGTTTTTCTTCTTACTATCATAGCCTTAACCTGGTTTTTTAGTCTGTCCCTGATAGCAGGAAGCAGATTAGTCTGGAGGTTATATTGTGGGGGGAAGGCCGGTTTTAAAAAAGGAAAAGAGCGAATATTAATTGTAGGAGCAGGGGATGCTGGAGAAGTTATTTCCCGGGAGATAATCAGGAAACCAGATTTAGGTAAGTTAGTTGGTTTTGTGGATGATAATAAGGAGAAGATTGGAAAGAGAATTCATAATAGAAAAGTATGGGGGAATATTAAAGAAACAAATGATATTTTAGAAAAAGAACAGGTTAATACGGTGATTATTACCATCCCCACGGCCAGTGGTAAAGAGATCAGAAGAATTATTGATCATATAAAAAATAAGAGAGTGAAGGTAAGGACCTTACCCGCACTAGATGAGTTGGTGGATGGGAGGGTTAGTGTTTCTCGGATTAGGCAGGTAAGTATTGAAGATTTATTAGGTAGAAAATCGGTAGAGTTAAATTTAGAGGAGATTTCCAATTATATCAAGGGAAAAAGGATATTGGTAACCGGGGGAGGCGGCTCTATCGGCAAAGAACTTGGCCGGCAGATTTGTAAGTTTACACCTGAGAAATTAACTTTATTGGATCACAGTGAATACGGGCTTTTCCAGGTAAATCTTGAGCTTAAAGGGAAATGGCCGGGTTTAGAGATTGATTTAGTGATAGCAGATATTAGAGACCGAAAAAAGATGGATAAAATATTTAGGAGGTTTAAGCCGGAAGTGGTTTTTCATGCGGCAGCTTATAAGCATGTGCCGATGATGGAATATCATCCTGATGAAGCGATAAGTAGTAATATTATAGGAACTAAGAATGTGGGTGAACTGGCCCATAAATATGGGGTGGAAAGAATGGTGATGATCTCTACTGATAAAGCTATTAATCCTACCAGTGTAATGGGAGCGAGTAAACGGGTGGCAGAGATGGTGGTAAAGAATTTGGAAAACAGGAATATAGGAATCAAGGAGAGCGAAAACCAGACTAAATTTGTAGCGGTTCGTTTTGGAAATGTCTTAGAAAGCAATGGCAATGTAGTGCATATATTCAAAAGGCAAATTGCTGAAGGTGGGCCGGTTACCATAACTGACAAGAGAATGAAGAGGTATTTTATGACTTTACCGGAAGCTAGTCAATTAGTAATACAGGCAGGGGCCCTAGGTAAGGGCGGAGAAGTATTTGTTCTAGATATGAATTCGCCGGTAAAGGTGTTAGATGTAGCCCGAGATTTAATCTTTTTGTCTGGTTTTGTGCCCGATGAGGATATAGAGATAAAGATGGTAGGATTAAGGCCGGGAGAGAAATTGTTTGAAGAGTTGTTAACTAAAGAAGAGAGGAGCAAGGGGCTGGGAAATAGTGGGCATGAGAAGATTTTTATTGCTCAGGTTGAGGAAGTTGATGGAGGGAAGTTAGAGAAGGATATTAAGGAATTGGAAGTGTTGGCTAAGGAGATGGATATGGAAGGTATAGTGAGAAAGCTGCAGGAGGTTGTGCCGAGTTATAAACCTAATAGGGAGATGATGAAATAGTCTACAAGTCTGCCAAATAATAGATTAGACTATGTATTTTGTTCAAAACGTTTTGCCAAGAGAGTTTGGGCACAGAGACAATAACTTTAGAACGATAAATATTTGACAAAATTCTAATTTTAGGTATAATATATATACAATGAAAAATTTTCTGTAATTATGTGAATTATTTACAAAATATAATATTCTATTCCACTATTTAAAATATTATATTAAACTTTTTCAAAAGAAGGTGAAGTATTAAAGTAGTAATACTTCAAGAAAAGTTGAAAAAGGTAAACTATCCAAAAGGATAGGCCACAAAGCTATGGGTCTAAATCACTTTTAGCGACAGGACCGCCAGACTGCCGACTTTTTAATTTAATAAAGATTGGCAGTTTTTTATTTAAACCCAAGACTATAATTTAGCTTATCATTGTAATTAATGAATCAACGAAAAATCATTCAAAAAACATTTCAAAACTCGAAAAACCTATTCAAAGAATTGTTTTGAAAAACATCGAAACATCATTCATAAAATCTTTAATTTTATTAAAAATTAAAATTTTATTTGCCTATAAAAATACAATATCGATAAATTTGTAATTGATTGAGATGATAGACTAATTAAAAATTCGAGTTGTACAGGAATTTACTTATTGTACGGTTTTAAATGCATAGAATACCCTGGGAAGTTTTAGGAGGCGTTGCTTTATAGAAAGATTAGGGGTCAGGTCTTCACATTTGACATATAAAAAATAGTCTCTTATAATAATAACTATGAGTAGACCATTAAGAATAAGTTTTGATAATGCAGTTTACCATATAACCGCCCGGGGAAATAGAAAAGAAAAGATATTTTATTCAGATGATGACAAGAGGATATTTCTCCAAAAGATGGATCAAACCTTCCTCAAATATTCCTTCATTTGTTATGCTTATTGTCTTATGGATAATCACTATCATCTATTTATCAAAACCTCTTTGGGTAATATAAGCCAGGGGATGCACTATCTGAATGCCTCTTATGCCAACTATTTTGCCGCTAAATATAAAACCAATGGTCCTTTATTCCAGGGCAGATATAAATCATTATTAGTAGATGAAGATAATTATGCTCTCACCCTATCTACCTATATTCACCTTAATCCTATTCGAGCAGGGATAGCTAAAAATCTAGATGAATACACCTGGAGTAGTCTATTAGATTATTTAGGTAAAAGAAAGAAAGAGTTAAAAAAATTGGATACTCAATTTATCCTTACACAACTGGATAAGAACCTGACTCGATCCCGCACCATATACAAAAGATATATTTTAGAGAATCTTACTATGATTTTTCCGGTAAAAGATATCTATCGTGGTATAGCCCTGGGGAAGGAAAGTTTTATCGAAAGGATAGAATCTAAAATTATGTCGGTAGGAGAGAAGCGAGAAATTCAGACTACTAAATATCGGGATTCTCATTCTCCCGAGGAAATTATACAAAAAATTTGCCAAACCTTTAATTTGACCAAAGGAGAAGTTTTAAAAAAGCAAAGAGGGAATCTATATCGACAGATAACCCTTTATTTAGTTAAAAGATATTCATCTTTATCCTTAAAGGAAATTGGCAAGATATTCGATATGGATTATACTGCTGTTTCCCAGGCGACAAGAAGGTTTGAAGATAAGATTAGAAAGGATAATAAAATAGGAATAATGGTAAATTCTGTTTTAGAATTACTGAATCATTGAGAAATGTCAAATGTGAAGACCCCAATATTTTTATTAGCAAATTCACCCAAAAAATGATAAAATAAAAATGATAATAGATAAATGATTAATATATCTTTTTCTTTATTTCAGGGTAATATATATAATATGAGATTTTAGTATGTTCTACTTATTATTAAAAAATGCAAGGAAATAATATGCCGAATAAAAATCATTTAAAAGAAATTACACAACAAATTGTAAATGAAGTTGCTCCTGATAAAATTATTCTATTCGGTTCACGAGTAAAAAAGAAACAGAGCAAAGAAAGTGATTACGATATTTTTGTGTTGAAAAATGACATTACCCACAAGAGAAAACTTGCCCAGAGGATTTACCTAAAGCTGGATGTAGATGTTTCTGTTGATATAATTGTGGAGACTCCTAAAAGATTTAATCAATTAAAAGATAATCCTTTTCTAATCTATAACGAAATTGCTAAATATGGGCGGGTAATCTATGAAAAATAGAGAAATTATCTTAAACTGGTTAAAAAGAGCCAGAAGTAATTTAGAAAGAGCAAAGATGGGAAAGGTATATTGGAATTTTACTTAAACTTATTGAAGAAGCTGGTGTAGAAATACCCAAGAATATTAATCAAGCCAAACTGCTTACTGCTTATGCAGTAGATGCCCCTTATCCTGGTGATTATGAACCGGTAAGCAAAGAAGAATATAAGGAAGCCTTAAAGATTGCAGAGGATGTCTTCAAATGGTTAGATAATATTATAAAGTTCGAAGAATAAATAAAAAAAACAGGGGAGGGTTCTCTGTTCTTAACTTTTAATGCTTTATGCTCCTATCATAAATAGTTTCTCCTGTTTTTATAATTTTATGCGCAAAATTTTTAGGATTTTGAGTAAGTAATGTATTAGAAGAATAAGGTATAGCTTCTATTGATTCATCAATTTCCCAGGATAATTTTGAAAGCAGCTGTAGTTCTTTTAGTTTATGTTTGCCAAAGTCAGGAGAAAATATAGCTAAATCTATATCGCTAAATTCATCAGGCTTTCCATTTGCCCACGAACCATAAAGAATTACTTTATATATTGTAATATTTTTTTCTAAGGCATTAATATATTTTTTAATTTTATTTATTATTACCGCTTTGTTTTTAACCATTTAAATAATCTCCTTGTATTTTCAAGTAGTTTGGTGGAATAATCAAAATCTAATTCTTTAATT
>Ga0307428_1000112_pt1 | contig 71451 bp, 67 predicted proteins | sample SalMarWE160240MG_FD_202161 | JGI IMG/M metagenome (GOLD analysis project Ga0307428, IMG submission 202161) | Salt marsh sediment microbial communities from the Plum Island Ecosystem LTER, Massachusetts, United States - WE1603-240 | ecosystem: Environmental > Aquatic > Marine > Intertidal zone >...
TATGCGTATGTACAATGAGATACCGCAGAGGGCTGCCAGAATTATGCCCACTATAACTATGGGGGGAAGTGTTCGTTTTTGCTCTGGACTTTGCTCGCTCACTTAAAATTCCCGCAAAGAAAATATCCTGCCAGCCTGAATAACTTCCCTACTATAAACTTACTGCGCCGGATATTATAACACATTATGACCCACTAGTCCCTTAAGACAGCTTGTTGAACCAGAAGCCAGATTTAATCTATAATTGCGCAATGCGAACTTATCGCGCCGTCAACTTGAATGCCCTGTGGTTTTTAATAGCTCTAAATGTCGCAATTTTCATAATCACTCTGGTAAGGCGAGAATTAATCTATTTTCTGGGTTTGACACCCGCGCTGCTCTCGCAGCAACCCTGGATCATTGTAAGCAGCATGTTTGTCCACGGCAGTATCTGGCACATACTATTCAATATGATAAGCCTGTATTTCCTGGGAAGCTTCCTCATCCGGGCAGCGGGAGAGAAAAGTTTCCTGGCGATATTTTTCCTGGGAGGGCTGGCGGGGAACATTCTCTTCGTCCTTCTTGCTAACCCATTTTCAACGGGGATAGGAGCTTCCGGAGCCGTTTTCGCCCTTGCTGGAGCCCTGGCGATAATGGTCCCCAGAGTGCCGGTCTTTGTATTGTTCATACCTATCCCCATGCCACTATGGATAGCAGTCATAATTCTCCTCGCCCTCTCCTTCCTCTTCTCCGGCATAGCCTGGGAAGCTCATCTCGGGGGATTGCTGCTAGGGCTCGTAGCCGGCCTCATTTTCAGGAGGAGAAGGCGAATCTATTATTTTTGACCCTTAAAAGATGAAGGTAAGAGAAATTCGCCTGAAATCCGATGGGCTTGAGCTTGTCGGCGAGTTCCATATTCCGTCAGGTGACAAGGTTCACCCTGCTTTGTGCATCTGCCATGGCATTCCGGCTTCTCCCCCCGACCCCACCGATAGAGGCTACGCATTACTGGCGCAGGACTTTTGCCGTGCTGGCTTCGCCACCTTAATCTTTAACTTCCGGGGGGCTGGAAGGAGCGAGGGTAATCTAGACATCCTGGGCTGGAGTCGAGATTTACAAGCCGCTCTTGATTTCCTGTATAACCTGGAAGAGGTAGATAAAACTCGTTTTTGCTTACTCGGATTTAGCGGAGGGGCAGCGGTTTCCGTTTACACCACAGCCCATGACCCTAGGGTATCTTCAGTGGTAACCTGTGCCTGCCCTGCGGATTTCCGTTCTCTCTCTCAGAAAGAAACGCTTCCGGACACCATCCAACGGTTTCGCCAAATCGGGTCAATCAGGGACAAGGATTTTCCACCCTCAATAGAAGAATGGGAAAAGGGATTTGAGACCGTTTCTCCAATCCAGTGGATTGACAAAATTTCCCCCCGTCCCTTGCTTTTGGTTCATGGAAATGCCGACGAATTAATACCCCTGGAGCACGCACATAAGCTCTACCAGAAAGCTAAAGAGCCCAAAGAGTTAAAAATAGTAGCCGGTGCCAGGCACAGAATGCGCCTGGAAAAGGCAGCAATGGATTTTGTTCTGGACTGGCTAAAGGCGAGGTGCTAAACCGAGAGAGCATTTTCAGTATTTGCAACAGCCTTCGAATAATGCTTTCAGTACTAGTATAATAAAAGTAACAAGCAGGAGCCAATCACATCGAGGACGAGGAATCTTACACGACGCTACGCGGTTAACTGTTTCTTTAAGAATGTATACGTTCTTTGGCCTTTACTCAACAGCCTGAACAACCGGTCATTTATTACCTCAGCCACTATTTCACTTTCTTTCATATGGTGGTCACTGAAGGATAGGATTCCATCTGGTTTCAATACTCGATGTAACTCCTTTAGTACCACGTCTGGGTCACTCAAGTGGTGAAAGGCATCATACAATAGAACGGCGTCTACGGTATTATCCGGCAACCCGGTTTGGCAATCGGAAAGAATGGTTTCCACGTTCGCCAGTTGCTTTTTTGAGGCGATATCCTGAACCCTCTGAATTGCCAGTGGATGAATATCCAGAGCGTAAATTTTCCCTGATTCGCCTACCAATTTTGCGAGGGGGATTATGTAACTCCCGGGTCCACAGCCAAAATCGAGCACGTGAAATCCCGGTTTTATCCCCACCTCTTCTAAGGTCTTCTTGCGGGGCAAGAAGAAATCGCGAAATTTGTAGCCCAAAGACATGAATTGAAAATCAAAATTGGACATTGGTTTATCCATGATGGTTTCCTTTCTTTTAAGAGGCAATTTTGTAGGATGGGCACAGACATACAATAAAAGTCAGCCCTTTGCAGTCCCAGCCTGCTTTATCAGCCAGTATTCTATACTGTCGGCCAGGGCCAGCCAGCTAGCTTCTATGATGTTAGTGGAGCTGCCTACCGTTCGCCAGTTTTCCCGGCCGTCGCTGGATTCAATGAGCACCCGTACCTGCGATGCAGTGCCTGCGGTTTCTTCGAGGATGCGTACCTTATAATCGATAAGTTTTACAGCACTCAAGTCAGGATAGAATTGGAGTAAAGCTTTGCGCAGAGCCTGGTCGAGTGCGTTGACCGGGCCATCGCCCTCAGCAGCCGTATGCACTATCCTGTTATCCACCTTGACCTTAATAGTGGCTTCTGACAATGGCTCTTCTTGATTGCCTCTGGTGGGCGGGCGGCGCCGTTTCTCCACCACGATTATGAAGTCAACCAGCTCAAAAGGTGACTGGTAGTCGGGCTGAGCCCGGCGGAGCAGAAGGTCGAAGGACGCCTCGGCAACATCATACTGAAAACCCTGATTCTCTAATAACTTAATTTGCTCCAGCACCTTCTCAATCTCCTTGCCTTTAGGGACAGGTAGTCCACGCTCTTTAGCTTTAAAGATAATACTTCCCTTCCCGGCCAGCTCGGAAACAACAACATGCGGGTGATTGCCTACTAGACCCGGGTTTATGTGCTGGTAGCTATCTTCCCATTTTATTAAGCCCGATACGTGAATCCCACCTTTATGAGTGAAGGCATCATCGCCTACATAAGGAAGCCGGTCATAATGAGGCATGTTAGCCAGTTCTGATATATAGTGAGAGACGTCGCTTAACTTGCTTAGCTGCTCGTCAGTAACGCAATCAATACCCATCTTAAGTTTCAAAGTTGGTATGATGGAACAGAGATTGGCGTTGCCGCAGCGCTCGCCATAGCTATTAATGGTTCCTTGAACCTGAATAACTCCCGCTTCCACGGCAGCCAGGGAGTTAGCTACGGCAAGCTCGGCATCATTATGGGTGTGAATGCCCAAAGGAACAGGGCTTGCCTTTTGGACAGCTTTAATAGCCTCCACTATCTTTTGCGGCAGGGTACCGCCATTGGTATCGCAGAGAACCACGCATTCCGCACCGGCTTTAGCCGCAGTCACCACCACCTGCAAGGCATATTCGGGGTTATCTTTATATCCGTCGAAGAAGTGCTCGGCATCGAAGAAAACCCTGAGCCCTTTTGCTTTGAGGTAAGTTATAGAATCTGCGACCATGCTGAGGTTTTCTTCCAGCGTTGTTTCCAGAACCCGGGTTACCTGCTTATCCCAGGCTTTTCCTACGATAGTGGCCACCCTGGTTTTGGCTTGAAGTAAGGCCTGGAGATTAAGATCCTTGTCCGCCTGAGAATTCGCGTGCCTGGTGCTGCCAAAGGCGACCAGGGTTGAATGGGCCAAGCGCAAATTCTGTGCCTGGGCGAAGAACTCGGTATCCTTAGGGTTAGAACCTGGCCAGCCACCCTCTATGAAGTCAATGCCCAGTTCATCCAGCTTCTGGCAAATCTTCATCTTGTCCTCGACAGACAAAGAAATCCCTTCTTGCTGAGCACCATCCCTTAGAGTAGTATCATAAAGCTGCACTGCTGCCATGGATAATTCCTTTAACCTTTCACCTTTTGAGCAATAAAAACTCCCATCTCCTTTGTTCCCACCCGAATTTTGCCTTCCGACATTATATCGTAAGTTCTATAACCTTTCTCTAAAGCAGCAAGGACGGCATTTTCTACAGTCTGGGCTTCAGTCTCCAGGGCAAAGGAATAGCGAAACATCATAGCTACGCTCAAAATAGTGGCAATAGGGTTAGCCAGGTTTTGCCCCGCTCGACTGGGAGCGCTACCATGGATTGGCTCATACATGCCGAAGATTTTCCCCCCGGGAATTCCTGCCAGGCTGGCAGAAGGGAGCATGCCCATAGAGCCAGCCAGCATTGAAGCCTCGTCGGTGAGAATATCACCAAACATGTTTTCCGTGACCAAGACATCCAGTTCAGCAGGACGCTGAATAAACCTCATGGCACAGGCGTCAACCAGCATATGCTGAAGCTCAACATCAGGGTAATCGGCAGAAATTTCTATAGCAATCTGCCGCCATAGCCGGGATGACTGAAGAACATTGGCTTTGTCCACTGAAGTTAACTTTTTATGGCGACTGCGAGCCACTTCAAAACCGACCCTTAATATGCGCTCAATTTCCATCTCGGAATAAGCCATGGTATCAACAGCCTGCCTTCCCTCCGGAGTTCGCCACTGCTTCTTGGGCTGACCAAAGTAAAGTCCGCCTGTGAGTTCTCTAACCACCACCAGGTCAACCCCCTTAACCACCTCCGGTTTGAGATTCGTAGAATTCACCAGCATAGGGAAAACTTTCACGGGGCGCAAGTTAGCAAATAACGCCAGCCCTTTGCGCAAAGCCAGAAGTCCGTCTTCAGGGTGGATTTTGGCTTGAGGGTCATCCCACTTAGAACCGCCGACTGCGCCGAGCAGCACTGCATCACATTGTTTACACATCTTCAAGGTTTCATCGCTGAGGGCTGTGCCCAGATTATCTATGGCAACGCCACCTATGAGACCATCTTGAAGGCGGAAGCTATGCCCGAATTTCTCACCCACGGTCTGTAAGACCTTTAGCGCCTGGGTTATTACCTCAGGGCCAACACCATCGCCGGGTAAAACTGCTATATCGAACTCCATACTTACTTACCTCTCATTCTTCGCTGCCTATAATGGAAATCACGCTTGTTATGATGAGTGTTAAGTTCATCATAAAAGCCTCTTCTTTTCACCTAACAAAATAATGTTATCAGCTACCTTATCATATAAATCGCTCAACGTGAATATGATGATTTGATAATCAGAGGCCAGCGTTTTGAAAAGGTTTAGCGTGTTAGCCAGACGGACAGAGTCAAAATTAACAAAGGGGTCATCCAATATCAAAGGCGGCTTCTTATCGCCAAATATCAACTCCGCCAGGGCAAGCCGAAATGCTAGATAGAACTCATCAATTACCCCCCCACTTAATTCTCCAGACTTAGGCTCAGGCTTAGCCCAGTCCCCTTTCTCATCCGAATATATCCAGAACTCCAAGGCTTCTTTGTTAACTCTTACCTGGTTATATTTACCATTGGTAAAGACAGCCAAATATCTCTGAATTTCTTTCTCCAAAGCTTCCTCAGTTGACGAAAGAATCTCGGTCCTCGCCATGGAGATAAATTTACTGGCTAATTCATAAGATTCCACCTTGCTCTTTTCATGTTTCAATTGTTCCCGAAGTCCTTCCAGTTTCTCCTCCAGCTTAATTTGGTCTTCTATATTAGAACTTGCGTGCTTGATAGTTGTTTCGCATTCTATTTCTTTCTTCCCAAGCTTAGCTTTCTCTTCCTCTAAACTCCGAACCTCCCTTTCTCTCTCGATGCATTCTTCTGGGCTCAGCACTGTAGCTTGCAAGTCATCAGTGAGCCCTGCCTTCTCAACTGCTAAATCCGTTGCTATTTCTTGTTCTTGATTTTGAAAATCTCCCACCGTCTTGCCTCCCAACATCCCCTTTATCTGAGATTCCAAATCCCCTTTATCTTTAAGTGAAGTTTTAAAATCCATTTCCTTCTTATCGAACTCGCTAACCGTGCCACATTTAGCTTTAGCTAGTAATTCATTCTCGTCCTCGCCAAGTTTACTGAGAGCTTCCTTCATGTCCTTAATGCGCCCTTCAATAACCGAAATGTTGGTCTTATCTCGAATGAGGGCAGTTCTCGCCCTTATGGTTATGGCAATAAAAGCTGCGCCAATGATTATCAACCCCAGGAGGTAGAAGGGACCAACCAGGGTTCCAATTATCCCGCCCGTCAATATTATTACCGCAGTAGCCATGCCCTTCCCCGAACCGAAAAATCTAACGGGTTTTCTTATAGCCGATTTTTCCTTCGCTCCAGCCAGTTCCTTATCTCTCATAGCTAGGTCATTCTCGATATCCCCACGTCTATTCTGGATTGCATCCAGTTTCTTTCTAAATTCCAAGACCTGTTGCTCATCTTCAAACCCTTCAATAGACCTAAGTGCCTTGTTTGCCCCTTCGAGCTTGGTCATTAGTTCACTTACTCCGTCAAGACGCTTTTTCACCTCACCATATTTCTGTCTTAATTCTTCTATAGATTTCCCAATCTTTCTACGCTGTTTATCTTTATCTAACAAAGCCTTTACATTCTCATATCGCTCTTTGGCCTCAGCCAGTTGCTTGTTCACTTCCACTAATTCGATTTTCCGCGCTTCAACTTCGGAGACCTCATCCTTAACCTTATCATATGTCTGTAAAGTATCTTGTAGTTCGTTTTTGAGGCTTGCCAGGATACCTGGGTTTTTTGCTAGTTTATCCAGCCCCCTCTTCGTTTCAGCGATTTTGGCATCCAGCTTATGAATCAGTTGCGAAGTCAAGACACTCTCTTTACCACCAGTGACTACCTCTTCCAAGCTCTTACTAATTTCCTTCTCACCTGATGAGATTGCTCTTACCTCATCCTGGCGGATACAAGAAGTGCATAAGAAGAGCGTGCCAGAATTGGTTCCCAGTAGCTCGGCCATTTTCTCTGAAATTTTTTTGAAAGTATCAAACTCTTCTCGAGTATTATCATCAATAAGCCTGGCAGTTCCTTTGTCAAAATCCTTCTCCAGCAAATATCTATTTCCCTTATCCTCAAACTCAAGAATAGTTTGACACTGCTTGGTTGAGCCCCAGGAAACATAATCTTTAAGCTCCTGCGCAGTGCTTTTAGGATTCTGAAAAAGGGCAACAATGATACCCTCGAGTAAAGTGGACTTCCCCATTTCATTTAGCGGCCCTTTGACCACATTTACCCCGGGACTGAACTGAGCTTGAAAATCAACAAATCTCTTGAAGTTTTTGAACTCGATCCTCTTTAGCCTCATTACAAGTCTTCCTTTGCATCTAGCTTCCCATCCAGAAGGGCTATGCCATACTGAAGAGCATTTTCAGCAATGTCTTTATCTTCCCCCTCCGAGCTCTCGATTTGCCTCTTCATTAGCTTAATAAATCTATTCCTAATCAACCGCTCTTCATCCTCTGTAACCTCTCCTGACTTCGGATGAGATTTATCCATAACACTAAGATGAAAGAATTTCTCCCCCAACTCGGTTTCCAATTCCTCAGGATTTACTATGAGTTCGGCATCGCGAAGCCCCTTAAGAGTGACCTTTCTTACCAAATTCTGATTTGCCCCCTCGGAGATTCTCGCTTTTAGCCTCGCCAAGTCTTGCATCTCACTCATGCCTATCTCTACTTCATCATAGTCACGGAGCCCGAGTATTTTGGGGTCAACCTCAACCTCGCCGGAGTCCGAAAGGCTAACTAAAAGCACAGCACCTCTTTCTCTTTGGTCAGGTATCCACTCCGGCGGGCCTGAATACCAGGCTGGAGGCTTCTTTGAGCAAGATTTCATTCCATGCCAGTGCCCCAGCGCGATATAATCCATGCCGCTATTTTCGATCTCTTCAATTCTAAATACATGATCATCCTCTCTCATATTCGGAATATAATAGAACGACCCGTGAGCCATAGCGACATGAAACTTGCTTGAGGTTGCAGGCTTGAGCCCTTTTAATGGGCTTGTGTAAGACATATTACTTAGATTGGGTTTCCCATACACTGTTAAACTGAACTCGGGATACTCCTTGTAGGATATATTTTCATCAGCAAAAATTTTTAGATTGGAGCATTTCCCTTCAAAGTCAACTTTTCTGTAAATTGACGAGGAGTCAAGATAATCATGATTGCCGGGGATAAGGCAGACTGGAATATTATTTGACCCAAGCAAATTAAATTGCTCTATTACCAAATCCACATTTCTTTGTGGTTGCTGGTTAGCATCGAATAGGTCTCCAGCAATTAAAACGATGTTCACTCTTTCATCTATAGCAGTAGCTATGACGTTCTTGAATGTAGTTCTCAACTGTTCTCGTTGAGAGGTACCCTTATTTCCTAGCCCTGAGAACTTCGCCCCGAGGTGAATATCAGCAGTGTGCAAAATTTTGAGCATGACAAATGTACCTTCGCCAGGAGCGTCGTTTAAATTCTCAAACCGACACTCGCAATGACTTTCTTAGCCACGAATCTTGGGGAGCAGCAAAATACCCGTGATAATCGCAGTTGCTATAATAGAGAGTAAATACATTCCTGCCCCAGCAGCTAGGCCTATAGCGGCAGTTACCCAAATGGTGGCTGCGGTGGTTAGCCCTGCCACCTCTGCTTCACGCTGGCCACGGAGAATGACACCGGCGCCGATAAAACCAATTCCAACTACTACTCCGGCGGCAACTCGAGAGATGTCAACCGCACCACCGAACCCGTATATAGATGCCAATGTGAAAAGGGCTGCTCCGGCGCTAACCAGTATATGCGTGCGTACTCCCGCTGCTTTGCCTGCCCGCTCCCGCTGAAAACCAATGCCCGCCCCCAAGGCAACAGCCAATAAAAATCTCAATACCATTTCTAGCAAGGGATTCAAATTCATCACCTCCGCTTCAAGAAGCTCTCAGAGAGCTTAATTTTTGCCTTCAACGTTACTTACCCCCCCTTTTTGCCGCCAATAAACGATTCAGAGCATTCATATATGCCTTGGCACTGGCCACAATGATGTCAGTGGCAGCACCACGCCCGGTATAGGTTACACCCTCGCTCTCTATTCGTATCAAAACCTCCCCGATAGCATCAATCCCTTCGCTAACCGATTTAACGGTGAACTCCGTGAGCCTATTAGGTATCCCAACTATGCGGTTGATAGCTTTATATATGGCATCCACAGGACCCGTGCCCAAAGCAGCGTCGGCCAAACTCTGCCCATCTGGACCGATAAGTCTAACTGTTGCCGTAGGGAGGCTATGGTCACCACAGGAAACTTCAACATGGTCAAGATGATATACCTCGGTAACAGTGCGTAATTCCTCGGCTATCAGAGATTCAATATCCCGGTCCGTGATTTCCTTTTTCTTATCTGCTAACCTCTTGAAACCCTGAAAGGCGCTGTTTAAGGCTTCTTCGCTCAAAGTGTAGCCAAGCTCGGATAGCCTCTCCTTGAAGGCATGTCTACCACTTACTTTACTCAACACCAGGGCACTCGAAGGGATGCCCACCGATTTGGGGTCCATAATCTCATAAGTGATAGACTTTTTTAGCACGCCATCCTGATGGATACCCGACTGATGGCGGAAGGCATTTGCCCCAATGATAGCTTTGTTAGGCTGGACGAGAAAACCAGTCATCTCGCTAACCAGACGACTTGTCCGGTAAATTTGAGTCGTATCAATATTGGTGGTGAGGTTGAAGAAATCCTGACGAGTCTTTAGAGCCATGACAATCTCCTCTAGAGAAGCGTTGCCCGCTCTCTCACCGATGCCGTTAATGGTACATTCAACCTGCCGCGCACCCATCCTTATTGCCTCGAGACTATTAGCCACGGCCAACCCCAGGTCATTATGACAATGTACGCTGATCACAGCCTTATCGATGTTAGGCACATTGTCCAGTATGCCCCGGATTAAGCCGCCAAATTCCTGGGGGGTAGCATAGCCCACAGTATCAGGGATGTTAACCGTGGTTGCTCCAGCGTTGATCACTGCCTCCAGAATCTGGTAGATGTAAGCAGGGTCAGCACGACTGGCATCCATCGGCGAGAACTCAACATCGTCTAAATAACTCTTTGCTCGAGCCACCATTTCCTGAGACATCTTTAGAACCTCATCCCGACTCCTCCTTAGCTGGTGAGCAAGATGAATGTCTGAGGCTGAAAGAAAAACATGAATCCTGGGATGCTTGGCTTCTTTAACTGCCTCCCAGGCTCTGTCTATGGCTTCAATGCTGGCAAGGGTCAGAGCGCAAATTGTGGGACGCTTAAGTTCCCGGGCAATAAGGCTGATAGCCTCAAACTCTCCAACTGAACTGGCAGGAAAACCAGCTTCAATAACATCAACGCCAAGTTTATCCAATTGCCTGGCTATTTCCAGCTTCTCCTGAAGGTTCAAGCTCGCTCCCGCAGCTTGCTCACCATCTCGTAAGGTAGTGTCGAAAATGATGACCTTTTCCATAATTCTCCTTCAATAGAATGGGCAATCTCTGTTGCTTCTTCGGCAGATTTTATCTTGATTTCTGATTCTGATTCTCCTTTCTTAAATCCAGATAAAGCATAAAGAATCACATAGTCTTTGAAGTCCTAGCCAATGTGTCCCTTTTCAGTTATGATACAGCAAATAATATCGGCATCAAAAAAGGCTGCCTGTGCCCGCACAGCAGACAGGTACTTACAAGGAAACAACGATGAATAGGATAAACGTCAAAGACAAATTTGTCAATGACAACTAGGGGAAGATATAATTTAGCACTAAGAAATTAACCAAACTAGGAGAAGCAGGGCTATTCTATCGTGGCAACAAGTTTAAAAATGGTACTGATAATAGACAACTATGATTCCTTTGTTTACAACCTCGCCCAATACTTGGGGGAACTGGGCTGGCAACCAGTGGTCTATCGCAATGACAAGATAACTTTGGCACAAATTGAAGAGCTAGCCCCTAGCCATATCGTCGTCTCTCCAGGACCTGGTACTCCACTGGAAGCAGGCATCTCCAATGAGGTAATGCGGCACTTTGGTGGGAAAATCCCCATACTGGGAGTATGTTTGGGGCATCAATGCATTGGCTACGTCTATGGTGGCAAAATTGGTCGGGCATTGCCAGTCCACGGCAAGACCTCCATTATCCACCACGATGGCAAAACCGTCTATCAGGGCTTGCCCAATCCCTTTCCAGCAACACGCTACCACTCCTTGATTATCGAAGCTGAGGGTCTTCCATCCTGCCTCGAAGTCACCGCCAAAACCCCTGAAGGGACAATAATGGGAGTGAGACACCGAGATTACGTAGTGGAGGGGGTTCAGTTTCACCCTGAATCCATCCTAACCGAAGTAGGACATAAACTTTTAGCTAACTTTCTTAGTTTTACACAGCCAGTTTGGAGCGAAAGTAATATTTAACTAACGTGAAGCGACGTCATTGTGAGCCCTCGTCTACTATTACCGGCGCCGTCTGTCATTGCGAACGAAGTGAAGCAATCTCAGTGGCAGGGCATTATTTGGGATTGCTTCGGCACTTAGGTGCCTCGCAATGACAAGCAGAATTGAAATCATGGCAGAAATTATTTATCTCGACGGCCGGCTTGTACCCCATTCCAAGGCTAAGCTATCCCCCCTCGACCATGGCTTTCTTTACGGATACGGCTTATTCGAGACCATGCGGGCTTACCAGGGGCATATCTTTCGCCTCGACCGCCACCTTGCCCGCCTTCGCCATTCCGCCGAGAGGATTGGTTTGGCAAACAGGCTGACCGCTTTTGACCTAGAAGCCGCTTGCACTAAAACTCTAGAAGCTAATAAGCTCAAGGATGCCCGCCTGAGACTCACTGTTTCAGCCGGAGAAGGCGATATGACACCCGACCCCGGCACTTGCTCTAGCCCTACCGTCTTAATCACCGCCCGAACCATTGTTCCCTTGCCACCGGAAAAATACGAATCGGGTTTCAAAGCAGCCCTATCCTCCCTGCGCCGTAATAGCCAGTCGCCCTTATCCCGACTAAAGTCTACTTGCTATATGGAAAATATCCTCGCCCGGATGGCAGCCAGAGCTGCTGGATGCGATGAAGCTATCTTGCTCAATGAACAGGGCTACCTGGCCGAAGGCAGCACTACCAATATTTTTCTGGTGAGCAAGGGTGAGCTCGTCACGCCTTCTTTGGAAAGTGGCGTACTGCCTGGAATCACCAGGGAGGCAGTCTTAGAAACAGCTCAGGCCTCAAATCTCAAAACCCTGGAAAGACAGGTGGAGTTAAAAGAGCTAATTGAGGCTGAAGAGGCCTTTATAACCAATTCCGTACTGGAGCTTATGCCCCTGACCTGGTTTGAGGGCAAGCCTATCGGCACAGGCAAACCCGGTCAGCCGACCAAAGAACTGCTGGCTGCCTATAGAAAACTCGTAAACGAAGCATTAAAATAGAAAAGGGAAACCATGAATTCAAACGAAACAGGCGAACTCCTTTTTGGAACAGGCGGTGTACCTGCCAGTGCTAAATTTCGTTCCACAGAGGCTGGCATTGAGCGTATTGCTGAGCTCGGCCTCGGCTGCATGGAGGTGGAATTTGTCCAAGGGGTAAGGATGAGCCCCAAGGTTGCTGTCTCAGTAGGAGAATTAGCGACAAGCAAGAAGGTAGCGCTCACTGCTCACGGACCCTATTTCATAAACCTGAATGCCGTTGAGCCGCAAAAAGTACACATGAGCAAAGAAAGGATACTGCAAACTGCTCGCATTGCCGCTCTTTTCGGCGCCAGAAGTATTACTTTCCATGCCGCCTTTTATCTCAAAAGCACCCCCGCAGAGACCTACACCACGGTCAAAAGACATCTGCAAGAGGTGGTGAACACTTTGCGGAAGGAAGGAAATAAGGTGACGATTTCCCCTGAAGTTACCGGAAAACCCTCTCAATTTGGCACCCTGGAGGAGCTACTGAAGCTTAGCAGCGAGATGGAAGGAGTTGCCTTTTGCCTTGATTTCTCTCATTGGCATGCCCGGACAGGAAAAGCTAACTCCTATCAAGAGTTTCTCGATATCTTGGATCAGGTTGAAAAGAAACTAGGCAGGCGAGGCTTAGATAATATGCACATCCATCTCTCCGGGATTGCTTACGGTAAGAAAGGCGAAATCAAGCACCTCATGCTCCCGGACTCAGACTTGCAGTATGCGGAGCTACTTAAAGCCTTAAAGGAACGGAAGGCAAAGGGAGTAATCATCTGCGAGAGTGTGCCCGACTTAGAAAAGGATGCTCTGCTCCTCCAGCAGACCTATCGATCTCTCCTCTAGCTAGTACCCCACGAAAATTTCGCTCTTCTATATAGCTACAAAAGGAATTTTCGTAATTAACTATAATCAGGAATCAGGAGGCTTTGCCTTTGTATTTGGCTTTGCCTTCTTCGTAGAGGTCGCCTCCGTAGATGTCGTTTATTACCGTAACAGGGAAGTTGGCCACCTCCAGGCGGCCAATGGCCCCAGCGCCGAGTTCTTTGTAGGCTATGACCTCTGCTCTCTTGATGCTCTTGGAAATTATGGCGCCAGTACCCCCTACTGCACCCAGGTAGACCGCTTTGTGCTTCACCATAGCATCTTTCACTGCTTTGGACCGCGAGCCCTTGCCAATCATGCCCTTCAGCCCTTCGGCAATCAGGCTAGGGGTATAAGCATCCATCCTCCCACTGGTGGTGGGACCAGCCGAGCCGATTATCATTCCCGGCCTGGCCGGAGTGGGACTCATGTAATATATGGTTGCTCCTTTGATATCGAAAGGCAGAAGATTCCCCTGGCCCAGAGCTTCGACCATCCTCTTATGAGCGGCATCACGTGCAGCATAGATGACTCCGGTAAGCAAAAGGTTGTCCCCGGTTTTGAGGTCTTTCAAGACTTCGTCGGTTAAAGGGAGCATAACCTTCTTAGACATAGCTTTTAACCTATATTTACCATTGCACTTTGTTTCCAGCCCGACTTCTACCTCAAAGTTCTCTTACACTTTCAATCGCTTTACAGGATTGCTTCTTCACGACGAGCGCACCAGCACTGCATGTTGACTGCCACAGGCATGCTGGCAACATGACAAGGGAAGGCTTCCACGTGAACCGCTAAGGCAGTAACTGTACCACCATAGCCCATGGCACCAATGCCCAGATTGTTAACTCTTCCCAGAACTTCCTTCTCTAAATCGGCAACCTCGGGGTCAGGGCTCGGTTCGCCAACTTTGCGTAACAACGCCTTTTTAGCTATAAACATGGCCTTGTCCGTCGTCCCACCTATGCCGACACCGATAATCACCGGTGGGCAAGGATTACTACCAACCTCGTCAACAAGGTTGACGACAAAATCTATCACCCCCTGGCGTCCATCAGCCGGAGTTAGAACAGTCAAACGAGAGCAATTTTCCGAGCCACCTCCTTTGGGCAAGACGCTGATTTTCAGCCTGTTTCCGAGGACTATATCGGTATGAATCATAGCTGGTGTGTTATCTGTGGTGTTTACTCTGGCAAAACAAGGCTGGCCCACTATGGATTTACGCAAATAACCCTTATCATACCCCTGGCGTACTCCTTCATTGACTGCCGTATAAAGGTCTCCCTGGGTTATGTGTACCTCCTGGCCCAGTTCCAGCATGACTACAGCAGCACCGGTGTCCTGGCAAATAGGAATTTGTTCCTTGCCGGCAATTTCCACATTTTCCAGGATTATATCCAGTACATCACGGCAAACAGGGGATTTTTCCTTTTCCCTTGCTTGCTTCAGAGCAATTATCACATCCGGGGGCAAATAATGGCAGGAATGCTCAAATAAACGGGCTACGGTGTTCGTTACGTCACCAGTCTGAATTTCTCTCATTGCACCTGACATTCATCATAAGTTCATGACCTCGACTAACTCTCGCACGGCATCGGCTGATTTCTTCAATGCCGCATCTTCCTCAGGGGTCAAGTCGTGCTCTATTATCTGCTCAATGCCGTTTTTGCCCAATTTGACAGGAACCCCTACAACCACTCCACTGATGCCATATTCTCCCTCCAAGTAGGCAGCGCAAGGCAATATCTCCTTTTTATCCAGAATTATGGCATCCACCATTTGAGCTATGGCTGCCGCTGGGGCATAAAAGGCACTGCCCGTTTTAAGCAAGCTTACTATTTCACCTCCGCCCTTAACTGTGCGCTCCACCAGGCTATCAATCTTCTCTTTAGACAGAAGTTCGGTAATAGGAACACCGCCAACTGTACAAAGTCTGGAGATTGACACCATCGTATCACCATGCCCGCCTAAAACACAGGTGGATACATCCTTTACTGAGACATTGAGTTCTTGAGCAATGAAAGTCCGAAACCTGGCACTGTCGAGGATGCCAGACTGCCCAAATACTCTATTCCGGGGAGACTTACTTATATGAAGAGCTAACTGAGTCATGGCATCCAAGGGATTGGTCACCATGATAATTATGCAGTTAGATGAATACCGGACAACTTTCTCGGTAACCTCCCGGACTATCTTCATGTTGGTGAGCACCAGGTCATCCCGGCTCATCCCAGGTTTACGCGATACACCCGAGGTGATGACCACGATATCTGAATTGGCAGTTTCTTCGTAGTCATTAGTTCCAATAATCTTAACGTCCGAATCGATTATGGGGGTGGCATCCACCATATCCAGTCCCTTGCCCTGAGGAAGCCCTTCAATTATGTCTAGCAACACAATGTCCGCATACCCCTTTTCAGCAATCCTGAAAGCACAAGTGGCACCGACATTTCCTGCGCCAATTATAGAAACCTTGCTGTGCATTGTACTTACTTCCTTGTTGATTCCCTTTATATTGCCCCTTCAAATATGAGGAAAACTTTACGCAATAATAGCTAAGATATCACCCTTGTTTACCGAATCCCCGACTCCGAAGTTAATCGCTTTAATCACTCCATCAACGGGGGAAGATATAGTATTTTGCATCTTCATTGCCTCCAGGATAAGCAGCGTATCACCAGCCTTTACTTTATCATCTACGCTAACCAAATAGCGGATAATCATACCGGGCATGGGGGCGAGTACTTTTGTCCCCTCAGCAACTGCGGCAGGCGGGTCTTTCTTTTCCTCTACCCTTTGGGATGTTTTTATAGTTGTAGATGGTGTAGTTGAGGGGGCAACGGCACTGGCACGCGGAGAAACAGTGATAGCTGGAGAACCACCCACAGCCTCCACATCCACCTCATAGTATTCACCCTCAACAAAAACATTGAATGTTCTTACACCCGGCCCTTTTTCGGGCACCACTTTTTCCGGTTTTTCCGACAGCTTGCCAGCTTTAGCTTTGGCAATAAGCTCATCCTCTTTCTTCACCTCTTCAAGGGTCTTAGGAGCACGAGGAGGCTTCCAATCATCAGGAATAGTTTTATTTATGTCATATTTATATTTCAAGAAGCGAGCACCGGTAGTAGGATAAAGAGCATAAGTAATCACATCCTGAATATCTTTGGCAAATTCTTTAGACTCCTTCCTGGCTTTTTCCAGTTCTGGCTCTAGCATATCAGCAGCACGGCACTCGATCGGCTCTTCACCCCTCTCATAGCCCCTGAGCACCATTTTCTGGATTTTCTTATCAATCAGAGCTGGCGACTTACCGTAAAGCCCCCAGCAATAATCCTTGGTTTCTTTTGGGATCATCTTATAGCGCTCAACCAGGACATTCTGCACCGCCTGAACACCAACAATCTGGCTTGTAGGCGTAACCAAGGGGGGATAACCAAGCTCTGCCCTGGTCTTAGCAGTTTCCGCTCGCACTTCATCCAGCCTGTCCAGAGCATTAGCCTGCTTCAATTGTGCCACGAGGTTCGTGGTCATGCCACCAGGAATTTGATGCAGCAGTACTCCGGTATCAATGACCGACATTGCCGATGTGTCCAGGAAATCTCTGTATTTAGGGGCGATTTGCTCCAACATCTGGGCACACTTGAATAGTTGTTCAATGTCAAGCCCTGTATCCTTGTCTGTGCCGTATAGTGCAACTACCAGAGGCTCAATAGCCGGTTGTGAGGAGCGCAAGGCAAAGGGGGACAAAGCGGTGTCAATGATATCAACCCCGGCCTCAATAGCTTTTAACAAAGACATAGAACCTTGTCCACTGGTGTAGTGGGTGTGCAGCTCAACAGGGACCTTCAGGTTTTGTTTAAGAGCTTTGATTAGTTCATAGGCATCATAGGGAGAAATAAGCCCGGCCTGGTCCTTAATACAAATGGAGTCAGCACCCATGTCTTGGAGGGCGAGAGCTTTCCTGACATAGTATTCCAGATTATAGACCGGCCCACCCATCCTTGGCTGAGTCAGTGAATAACATATAGCTCCCTGGTAGTGTTTGCCCGCCTTCTTAATCGCTTTGGCAGCATGTTCATGATTGCGCTCGTCATTTACAGCATCGAAAACACGGAAAATATCAATGCCCACTTCAGCAGCTTGCTCCACAAAGGCATCAACCAGGTCATCGGGATGGTTTCGATAAGCCACCAAATTCTGCCCCCGTAAAAGCATCTGCAGCGGAGTATCGGGCATGAGTTTCTTTAATTTACGCGGTCTGTCCCATGGGTTTTCACCCAAGAAACGGTGGGGCACGTCAAATGTTGCCCCTCCCCAGACTTCCATGGAGTAGAAGCCACACTGATTCATTTCAGAGGCCATCCATTCCATATCTTCAGTTCGCATCCTGGTAGCCAACGTGCATTGATGCCCGTCACGAAAGGTGGTGTCACAAATTTTGACCGGGTTCTTAGCCTGCGGCCTCATCTTAACCTTATCTGTGGTTAAATCCTTGGCCAAAATTGGGCCTTTTCCTAGTTCGTTCATAAACTACTCCTTTCCGTCATTACGAGTCCTTCGTTTCTTGTCATCCTGAGCCCCGACTTGTCGGGGCGAAGAATCCAGACCCCTTGCTAGCCTCTTCGCCTCGCTTAGAGCTTCATTCCAGGATAACAGCCAAATGTTATCACTCTAGAAACAATTCCTCGCTGCCAGAGTATCCTCATCAACTCCTCATGCCCGGAGCTACCCCACGAGCCTGAGACCATTAATGGCCTTTGCTGCAGTATTGCCGGCCTCAGAGCCTTTTCTTCCTCTTCCATATAAGCAGCCACAGCAGCAGTAATAGCAGCTATCGTTCCTTTTTTGTTTTTCAATTGCGCCTCCGCTTAAATTTCCTCACACAGGGATATTTCCATGTTTCTTTGGGGGTCTCGTCTCTCGTTTAGTAGAGAGAAATTCCAAGGCTCTGATTATCTTGGGGCGACTCTCCTGCGGGGAAATAACTTCGTCAACGTATCCCCGCGAGGCAGCAATGTAAGGATTATACAGGAGGTCACGATATTCCTGAATCTTTTCCTGCCCCTTGGCTTCAGGATCAGATGCAGCCTCTATTTCCTTACGGAATATAACTGGTGTCGCTCCCTCAGCACCCATCACTGCAATCTCCGCTGTGGGCCAGGCGAAAACAAAATCAGCGCCTAAATCCTTACTACACATGGCAAGGTATGCGCCTCCATAGTCCTTGCGAATGATTAAGGTGATCTTAGGAACCGTAGCCTCGGAGTAAGCCCACAAAAGCTTAGCTCCGTGTCTTATTATTCCCAGCCATTCCTGATCTTTCCCTGGTAAGTAACCAGGGACATCGGCAATTGTAAGCAAGGGAATATTAAAAGCATCGCAGAACCTGATAAATCGGGTGATCTTATCCGAGGCATTGACATCAAGACACCCGGCAAGATGCATCGGTTGATTAGCGATAACGCCCACTGTTCTACCATTAAGCCTGACAAAGCAAATAATGGCATTTCGCGCATAATTATAGTGAGGCTCGAGTATCTCACCGTTATCCACAATGGATTGGACAACATCCCTCATGTTATAGACCTTGCTAGGCTCGTCTGGTATCATGCTGTCAAGAGCAGGGTCAACACGGTTTTGGTCATCGGTAGGCTCAATTAAAGGAGGATCCCCCCTATTATTTGAGGGAAGGTACCTCAGAAGTTTTTTAATGAGTTCGATAGCATGGGCATCATTATCACAGGCAAAATGGCATACACCACTTTTAGTGGCATGAGTCATGGCACCACCCAGCTCCTCAGAAGTGACCTCCTCCCCCGTAACCTGTTTGATAACTGCCGGGCCGGTAATGTGCATATAGCTTGTTTCCTTCGTCATGAATACCCAATCTGTCATGGCAGGTGAATAGACTGCCCCCCCGGCAGTAGGCCCCATAATTGCCGAGAGCTGGGGAATAACTCCTGATGCTGCAGAATTCCGGAAAAATATCTGTCCGTAGCCTGAAAGGGCATCAACCCCTTCCTGAATCCGAGCCCCTCCAGAGTCACTAAAGCCTACTATGGGAACACCAAGCTTCATAGCTAAATCCATTACCTTGCATATCTTTTTGGCATGCATCTCACCCAGTGTTCCTCCCATGGAGGTGAAGTCCTGGGAAAAAGCACATACATGGCGACCGTTTACTGTCCCATATCCCGTAACGACCCCTTCTGCGGGGACGACAACCTTATCCATGCCAAAGAGCGTGGCTCGATGCTGAACAAACAAATCAAGCTCGTGAAAGCTACCAGGGTCAAAAAGCAGGTCGAGTCTTTCACGAGCAGTCAATTTCCCCGATTTATGCTGCTTTTCCACCCGCTCCGAACCTCCCAAGGCTTTTGCCTTTCTTTCTCTGTCCCTCAGTTCATCCAACCGGTCAGCACCCATGCCCATATGAATCCCTCCTCACGAATCAATTCCTCTGTAAAAGAAGTTATTTTAAACAGAATTCGCAACTAAGGCAAATCATTGGATCCCAAAGTTACCGCTAAGATTTGCTGGCCTATGGTACCTCTATTTAGCAACATTGCGCTCAGACTTAAAAGCTTGACAGACTGGCTTAGAATGGTATTATGGAGGGAAATTTGAAACCAGAACTAATTGCTATAGACGGTCCTGTAGCAGTCGGCAAGAGTAGTGTAGGCGCACTGCTAGCAAGAAAATTGGGCTATGTTTTTTTCGATACAGGGATGATGTATCGAGCGTTTACATGGAAGGTTCTCAAATCAGGTATCTCCATAGAGGACGAACAGAAGCTTTGCCAGTTGGCCAATGCCACTAAATTTGATTTTTTTTCCTTACAGGGATGCTATCTCTCGCCCTTCATTGATGATGAAGATGTCTCCCCCAATCTGTTTCGCCCTGAAGTAGAGGCACATGTTTCCCTTACATCGAAGATAGCAGGGGTACGCCAAACACTGATACAGGAACAGCGTAGGTTGGCCCAGCGAGGAAAGTTAGTGATGGCAGGCAGAGACATTGGCACGGTAGTCTTACCCTGGGCGGAATTAAAGATTTTCCTCACCGCCTCAACCGAAGAGAGAGCCAGTCGCCGATACAAGGAACTATTAGAACGAGGAGATAATTCGAGCCTAGAAAGCGTCCTCGCTGATTTAAAGAGGCGAGATGAGATGGATATCCGTAGAACCATTTCACCGCTTAAACCCGCTGAGGATGCCATAATTATCGATACAGAAAACTTTACCCTGGAGCAAGTTGTAGACAAAATATATACTCTGGCGGTAAACCTATGACCCGCGCTCAAAAGATTCTCTTAATTCTATCCAGAATATGCAAACCCGTGTTCAATATTCTTTTCTCCTGGAAAGTTGAAGGAAGAGATAATATACCATCCACTGGCCCGCTTATTTTGATAGCCAACCATGTTAATCTCTCCGATCCGTTTTTCCTTATGTTCAGCTTTCCGCGATGTATTAATTTCATGGCAAAAGAAGAACTCTTTCGTTCCCCATTTCTGAGACCTTGGCTTCGCTGGGCTGGATCTGTGTCGATAAGCCGTCGAGGAAAGGTTAGTGATAAACAAAAGATGCTTAGGAGTTCCAGAGACGTATTGGAAAATGGATTAATCCTGGGAATGTTCCCCGAGGGCGGCAGAAGTCGCGACGGTAAACTCAGAAAAGGTAAACCGGGCTCAGCTGTTATAGCCTCAAAAACAAACGTCCCCATTCTCCCCGTCGGCATCGTCGGCACAGGTAAAATTAAGGGCATAAGCTGGCTATGGAAGCGCCCTGGCATAGTTGTCAATATTGGCAAGCCATTTAAGCTACCTCCAACCAACGGCCGGATGAGCAAGTCGCAAATGCAATTATTGACCGCACAACTAATGAAGGAAATCGCCGCTCTTTTGCCACCCGAATATCAAGGTGTCTATGGGAAAAATGAAGATTGCGAAGGCTGAGAAGCTGGGCTTATGCTTTGGCGTCAGACGGGCCATCAAGCTATTGAAGGAAGCAGCTAACAAATATGGAGAAATAGAAACACTGGGACCTCTAGCACACAATCGCTTGCTAGTGGAAGCATTGGCTAATCTAGGAATAAAGCCGATAAATAATCTCGCCCAAGCTCAAGGTAAAACCCTGGCTATCACCACCCACGGTACAAGCCCAGTGATGTTATGTGAGATCAAATCCCGTCACATTGATATCATTGACACTACTTGCCCTATAGTCCGCAAGGCCCAAAACACGGCCAAGGAATTAGCTGAAGCTGGTTTTGACGTCATCATATTTGGGGATACAGAACACTCTGAGGTCAAAGGACTGCTAGGTTGGACGGGAGACAAAGGTATAGCTGCCCTCAATGTGAAGCAAATAGAAAGGATGGGAAAATTACCATCACGCGTTGGCATTATCTCCCAGACAACCCAAACCCGATCTGCCTTTATCGAATTTGCCAGGCAGCTTATGGATGTGGTTGAGCCTAAGATTGAGGAAATACATGTCGTTAATACTTTATGTAAAGTAACACAAGGTCAACAAGAGGCTGCCATAAGATTAGCTCGCAGGAGCCAACTTATGCTAGTGATAGGCGGAAGTAACAGTGCCAATGCCAGACACCTCGTTGAAATATGTTCTCCTTTGGTGGAAACTCACATGGTAGAAACAGCAGAGGAGATCGACAATTCCTGGCTCGTTGGTAAGCACCATATCGGTATTACTGCCGGAGCATCCACCCCGGATGAAGCTGTAGAGGAATTAATAGCCAAGCTGAGGTCTTTATAATCTTCAGCCAAGCCTGTCGTCCAGCCTCCTGCCGCCAATAAGGTGAAGGTGAAGGTGAGGCACCACTTGTCCCCCATCAGGACCACAATTTATCAATAAGCGATAACCCCTCCTGGCTATCCCCTCCTTCTCAGCCAGATTCTTAGCTATGATTATAAGGCGCCCGACAAGCCCCTGCTGCCCCTCAGTAAGCTCGGCTGTAGATGTAATATGAGTTTTAGGTATAATAAGCACGTGTGTAGGTGCTTGAGGCGAGATATCTCTAAAGGCCAGAAAATCTTTATCTTGATAGACTATGTCGCCAGGCACCTCACCGGCAACAATTCGACAAAAAATACATGCCTCAGCCATAATCTAACTCCCTTAACATATTACACCTTCCTGTCGTAAACACTCAATCCCTTCGGTCCTTACAAAGTTAACACATCTCTTCTCCAATCAATTAATTGTCCATTATGAGCTATTTAAGCAAACTTTTGCATTTCTCATCCAAACATGCTAAATTGAGATAAAGAATAGAAACTAAAGGTGGGGGTTACCCACCTTATTTATTAAATACAAGAAATTAAATGGGAAAGTGAAGATGAAAACAGAGCTTAAGGCTGCGATTACTCAGCTTTCAGCTGAGAGGAATTTGCCTAAAGAAGTTGTCTTGGCTGCCTTAGAATCAGCGCTGGCCTCGGCATATAAGAAAGACACATCATCTCTGGATCAAGATGTTCTGGTAAAAGTTAACCCTAACGCCGGCGAAATCAATTTCTATATTCAAAAGGTTATAGTCGAGTCAGTTGCCAATCCAAATCGTGAAATCTCCATCGACGAAGCTCGAAAATTGAAGGCTACATCGCAGATTGGTGATGTAGTAAACACAGAATGCACACCCAAAAATATTGGCCGTATCGCTGCTCAAGCAGCAAAACAGGTCGTTCTGCAGCGCTTACGAGAGGCAGAACACCGCATTATTTATGAGGAGTTCACCGATAGGGAAGGAAAGGTTGTTACTGGAACAATTCAATTCATCGAGCCTAAACGAATTTATGTCAGACTGAATAGAACAGAGGCGATACTTCCATTGAGTGAACAGGTTCCCAATGAACATTATTATAGAGGCCAGCGACTTAAATTTTATCTTCTTGAGATAGTCCAGGGAAGCAAAGAGCCTCAATTAATAGTTTCACGCTCTCATCCCAACCTAGTACGTGGACTATTCGAACTGGAAATCCCTGAAATCCACAATGGGATTGTGAAGTTAAAAGCCATAGCTCGCGAGGCCGGACATCGAAGTAAAGTAGCAGTGGCAACTACTCAAGAAAACGTTGACGCTGTAGGTTGCTGTCTTGGTCCCCGGGGCATAAGACTCCAAAGTATCATCAATGAACTAAAGGGCGAAAAAATAGATGTAATCCAGTGGCATGCCGATCCTGGGGTTTTTATCTCTAACGCCCTTAGTCCAGCTCAAGTAGCAAGCATCAAAATCGACGAGGAAAGAAACGCAGCTATTGTGGTTGTCCCTGATAAGCAACTCTCTTTAGCTATAGGCAAAGAAGGACAGAATGCTCGGTTAGCAGCGAAACTCACAGGTTGGCGGATCGATATCAAGAGCGTCTCTGCTATTGAAGTGGAAAGGGCCGTTACAGAAGAGCCAGAAACAGCAGCGGAAGCCATTCCCCCCGAAATTATGGAAGGGGAGCCGCTTGAAGAAGAGCTGGTTGAGGATATTGGAGTGGAAGAATCAGTCGAATTTCCAAGCATTCCAGAAGCTCCACCTGAGAAGCCCGAAGAAAAACAGATTCGCTTTGCTGAAGATATTTTAGTAAGGGCGTTAAAAGCGGGAATACCAGACAAGGAAAAAAACGGAGTTAAAGGTAAAAGGAAAGGAAAGGTGATAAAGTATAAAAAGCAAGATGACCAGTTTGTGGATGACGGGGTCGAAGAATAAGCATCTGCCTCAACGTACTTGTATAGCTTGTCGACAGATTAAGGAAAAGAAGGCCTTGATTCGCTTAGTGCGTGCTGAAAACGGATTTGTTGAGGTAGATATATCTGGAAAGAAGCCGGGCAGAGGTGCTTACTTATGCCCTGAGAAAGTTTGTTGGGAATCGATGCTAAAGAAAAATCGTTTAGAATATGCCCTGCGAACAAAGCTCAGTGCTGACAATCGTCAAATTTTAACTGAGTATATCCATAACTTGTTGGAGGAAAGCTAAATTTGGATGATAAAAGACCGGGATTGAAGGAAGACCTCCCCAAAATTGAGCTTCCACCTTCCATAACTGTGAAGCAGCTAGCCGACGTATTAAAAGTAGAGCCTGTAAAGATAATTAAACAGCTCATGCGCAAAGGCATCATGGCCAATATCAATCAGACCCTTGACTTTGGTACTGCAAGCATAACAGCTGCAGACTTTGGTTATGCTGCTAAAACAGCGAAAGAGCGTAAAGCTTCGCCCTCCCGAAAGGGCAGAGGCAAAGGGAAACTATCAGTTCGCCCTCCAGTGGTTACTGTCATGGGACATGTTGACCACGGCAAAACTACCCTCCTTGATGTCATCAGAAAGACTAATGTAACTGCTCACGAAGCAGGAGCAATTACCCAACATATTGGTGCCTACCAGGCCTTAGTGGATGGACGCAAAATTACCTTTTTGGATACACCGGGACACGAGGCTTTCACTGTCATGAGAGCCCGAGGAGCACAAGCAACTGATATTGTAATTTTGGTGGTTGCCGCTGATGACGGTGTTATGCCCCAGACTGTGGAAGCTATAGACCACGCCAAGGCTGCCGAGGTGCCCATAATGGTTGCCATCAATAAGATTGATAAACCTGATGCTAATCCCGAACGTGTAAAACAGCAGCTTGCCGATTTGGGTTTGGTTGTTGAGGAGTGGGGTGGCGATACTGTATGCGTACCCATATCAGCCAAGCAAGGACAAGGAATATCGGATTTATTGGAAAACCTATTCTTAGTTGCTGACATATTAGAACTGAAAGCTGATCCTGATAGCGCCGCAGAAGGGGTAATCATTGAGGCTAAGTTGGACAAAACTAAAGGGCCTTTAGCTACCTTCCTTGTCCAGAAGGGCACCCTTAGACTAGGCGATGTTGTGGTAGCTGGCAGCGCTTGGGGGAAAATAAAAGCCATGTTTGATGATAAAGGAAAGCAAGTTCACAACGCTGAACCGTCCACTCCGGTGAAAGTCCTCGGCTTAAATGAGGTGGCAAAATCTGGAGAGCTTTTTATTGTGCTCCCCGATGAGCATGAAGCACGAAGCATTGTTGAAAAACAAAAATATCCTAGGCTACGTCCCACCCTAAGTTTAAGTGCTCTTTCCAACCAAATAAGTGGCGGGCAAATAAAAGAACTCAACATAGTTTTGAAGACAGATGTCGAGGGTAGTATTGAACCCATAAAAACTTCTATAGAAAGGTTAGGTACAGAAAAGACAAAGGCTAGAGTCATCCATGCTGCTAGCGGGAGCATCATCGAGAGTGATGTGCTTTTGGCTTCAGCCTCAAAAGGCATTATCATCGGTTTTAATACGCCTACCACACCTGGAGCAATACAGTTAGCTAATGTAGAAGCAGTAGGCATCCAACACTATGATGTAATCTACAAACTAATAGAAGACATGGACAGGACCCTGAAAGGGATGCTTGAGCCAACTTACGCTGAAGTGCTCAGCGGGCGCGCTGAAGTAAGAGCTGTCTTCTCCAGCAGTAAGCTAGGGAAAATAGCCGGAGTATATATTATGGAAGGAAAGGTATTGAGGGATGACAAAGTTAAAATATTGCGCCAAAATAAAACTATTGGTGACTCTCGAGTCTCCAGCTTAAAGCGTTTTAAAGAGGATGTCGCCGAAGTTTCCACCAGCCTCGAATGTGGCCTGGGTATAGAGGGGGGCATCGATTTTCAAATTGGCGATATAATTGAATTTTACCGAGAGGAAAGAACAGGCTAATTATATTTCCCAAATAGGAGATTTAAATGAGCAGGCGAAGTGAACGAACAAGTAAACTGATCCAGCGAGAAATCAGCGTACTGCTTGAGCGTGAAGTTAATGATCCCAGACTGAGCATGTTTATCTCAGTAACAGCAGTCGAACTCTCACCCGATCTTAAGCATGCCAAGATATTTGTTAGCACCTTGGGCAACGAAATAAATAATAAGGAGGATATGCTGGCAGGCTTTAACAAAGCTTCAGGATTCCTGCGCAAGGAACTTGCGTCACACTTAAAATTGAAATATACACCGCACCTCAGCTTCTACTATGATGATTCCATTGAGCGAGGAGCAAGGTTACTCAAATTGATGGGGGAACTAACCACCACTGAATAGCTCTATCCAGTTTCCTTTGAGATCGCTTCGAAGGTATTGACATTGGTGTCTATAAATATGTATAAAGGAGAACTAAAAACCGCCCAGAGCATAACCCTTAAGAACGGGAAACCAGCAATTCAGGGAATCTGCCCTGTGTGCGGAGTCAAGGTATTCAGAATGGGTAAGGCCTAATTCCCATAGCAAGTTTTCCGCGTTTATGAAACGGAGGTGAGAATGGGAAGAATAAATGTAGCCATCATAGGTGTTGGTAATTGTGCCTCTTCCTTAGTACAAGGAGTTCACTACTACAAGGATGCCAAGGAAGATGAGTTTGTCCCCGGTCTAATGCATGCCAACCTGGGAGGCTATCACATATCTGATATCAACTTCGTGGCCGCCTTTGATATTGATAAAAACAAAGTGGGCAAGGATTTAGCTCAGGCTATTTTCACCAAACCAAACAACACAATTAAATTTTGTGATGTACCTAAGACAGACATCCGAGTTGAGCGGGGTATGACCCACGATGGACTGGGCAAGTATCTATCTCAAATTATAACTAAGGCGCCAGGCCCGACTGCCAATATTGTAAATATACTCGAAAAGACCGAAACTGACGTGGTGATTAATTATCTGCCTGTAGGAAGCGAGGAGGCAACTAAGTGGTATGTAGAACAAGTGCTAGCTGCCGGCTGTGGCTTAATCAATTGTATACCTGTTTTTACTGCACGTGAACCTTACTGGCAAAATCGATTTGCCGAGCACAGACTCCCCCTCATTGGCGATGATATTAAGTCCCAGGTTGGCGCCACCATCACCCATCGACTGTTAACCAAGCTTTTCCGCGACCGCGGCGTCAAGTTAGAGCGAACTTACCAACTAAACTTTGGTGGCAATACTGATTTCTATAATATGCTAGAACGAGAGCGATTGGAATCTAAGAAGATTTCCAAAACCAATGCCGTTACTTCACAATTAGACTATGTTCTTGATCCTGACAACATCTATGTCGGCCCCAGTGACTATGTCCCCTGGCTGGCCGACCGCAAATTTTGCTATGTGAAGATGGAAGGTCGCACCTTCGGCGATGTCCCTCTGAATATAGAGATGAAGATGGAAGTATGGGACAGTCCTAATTCAGCCGGGGTAGTTATTGATGCCGTAAGATGCTGTAAACTAGCCCTGGACCGTGGCTTGAGCGGAACTATAGTGGGGCCTTCAGCTTATTTTATGAAATCACCGCCTATTCAGTATTCTGACGAGGAAGCTCGTGTGAAAACCGAGGCATTTATCGCAGGACAAGAGCAAGAGGGTCCTATCTCTCTGCCTGAGCTAGAGTCAGTTGAAATTGTGTGATAAACCGCCTTTATGCCAAAAAAGCTAACTTCAAACAACACATCTTAAAAATCAATCTATTTGTGACTTTACTTATTGGAGCTTCCTACGTTTGAGAAAGGCATCAAGTTGCTAGAAGTCTCCCTCTCCACCATGTGGGTTAAAGGTAGATTCGGCCACATGGCAGAATTTGTCACCAAAGCTAAAGAATTGGGCTTTACCCACATAGAAGCAAATGCCTCAATTACCCCCAGAATGCTTAGCGAGCTTCTCGAGACCGCAATTCCTATTTCAAGCATTCATTCTCCCTGTCCAGCAGTATTGTCATCCAGAGGAATTCCCGCAAGCAGCCTTTCCTTAAGTTCTCTGGACGAGAGCGTGCGAATGGAGGCTGTTATCTTCACTAAACAAACGATAGACCTTGCGGCAAGTGTGAGGGCCAGGGCTGTTGTCCTTCATATGGGCGAAGTCCCAATTGACCTGAGTTTACAAGATAGGCTACATAAGCTGCACGATGGAGGCTACGCTCAAACCAAAGAATATAGCCAAGCTAAGGATGAATTAATTTACCAACGCATTTCCCAAGTTCCTCCTCACCTTGATGCAGCGAGAAAAAGTCTTCGAGAGCTTAGCCAACATAGCCGGCAAAAAGGTATAATGCTGGGACTTGAGACCAGATTCCATTTTAACGAGATACCAAATATGGACGAAATGGCAGAGCTACTTAACGAAGCACCAGAAAGCTTGGCGGGCTACTGGCATGACGTAGGGCATGCTGAAGTGCAACAGCGGCTTGGATTCAGCTTGCATGAAGAATGGCTCTCACGGTTCGGAGACAGGATGGTCGGCATCCACTTGCACGATATTCTTGGCATTTCCGATCACCAGGCCCCAGGAAAGGGAGACATGAATTGGGAAATGGTGGCCAAATATTTACCTCTGGGAATAATAAAGGTTTGCGAAATCGGTGAGTGGAATGACGAAGAGCAAATACAAGGAGTGGTCAATCTTCTTCACAAGGAAGGGATACTAAACTAGCTGGAAGAGCTGAATGCATTTAATAGATATTCGACGGAATTTAGCCTATCGCATTACCGATCCCATAGTCGGGATCTTGAATAAAAGCGGGATAACGCCCAATGCTCTTACCCTTATCAACCTGGCTCTGAATATAGTTGCGGCCTATGTTATCGCTACGGGGCACTTTCTCATTGGCGGGGTTTTAGTCCTGGTTGCAGGCTTATTTGACCTCCTTGACGGAGCCTTAGCTCGCTTCACCAAGCAAACTACAAAGTTTGGCGCCATTCTGGATTCAACGGTCGACCGCATTTCTGAAGCTGCTATACTCTGTGGTCTCCTGATTTGGTACGCACCCCAAGAAGGCGCCAGCTTAAAAATCATACTTATTTTTGCTGTTCTAATTGGCTCCTTCCTGGTCAGCTATATAAGGGCTAGAGCAGAGGGACTCGGCTGGCAATGTCAGGTTGGCTTGTTTACTAGAGCAGAACGGGTTATAGTATTAGCAGTAGGTTTGCTTATAAATCAGATTTTTATTGCTCTATGTGTTCTGGTGGTCTTTGTCTTTATCACTGTAGTTCAAAGATTAGTTTACCTATGGAAGCAAGGGAAAATTAAAGGTGAATAAGTGGCTGTTATAGTTATTGTAGGAGGGCAGTGGGGTGATGAAGGTAAAGGAAAGATAATTGATCTCTTAGCCGAGAAAGCGAAGATCGTAGCTCGTTTCTCCGGGGGAGATAATGCTGGCCACACTGTGATCAACCCTTATGGCGAGTTCCGGCTGCATCTCATCCCTTCAGGCATTTTTAATCCCCAGGCAATTTGCATTATTGGCAATGGGGTAGTCATTAACCCAGCAGTGCTTCTCGGAGAAATAGACGACCTGCGCAATCATGGTGTCGATACAAGTCGCCTTTTTATTAGTGACCGTGCTCACCTGATCATGCCCTATCATATTCTTCTCGACGCACTGGAAGAGGAAAGGCGTAATAAAGGAGCACTGGGTACTACGCGCAGAGGAATTGGTCCTGCCTTTGCCGATAAAGTAGCTCGTTTGGGAATTCGTGTTGGAGATTTACTAGATAAGGATACATTTCGGGGCCGCTTGAGTGCTGCTCTTGAGTTTAAGAATATTATTTTGACAAAAGTATACCAGGTCTCACCCCTATCATTGGAAGAAATTTATGACCAATACTGTCATTATGGGGAGCAGCTAGCTCCTTTTATCCGGGAAACTAGTTCCATAATTCGCGAAGCGGCGACAAAAGGAGAGTTTGTTTTATTAGAGGGTGCCCAAGGAGCTTTACTTGACACTGACTTTGGCACCTACCCTTATGTGACCTCCTCTTCACCGTTAGCCGGGGCAGGTTGTATTGGAGCGGGCCTGGGCCCGAGGCAAATCGACCGTGTGGTGGGTGTGTTTAAAGCATACAGCACTAGAGTGGGGGCCGGACCCATGCCCACAGAGCTCAAGGACGAAACTGGTGACTTTATCCGGGAAAAGGCTCATGAGTATGGTGCTACTACAGGAAGGCCACGAAGATGCGGTTGGTTTGATGCTGTGGCAGGCCGTTTCAGCGTTCAAATAAACGGCCTTAGTGATGTAGCCCTAACTCACCTCGATATCTACGATGGTTTCCCCTCAATTAAAATATGCACCGCCTACAAATTTAATGGCGATGTCCTAACTTCTTTCCCTAGAGATGTAGCCATATTGGAAAAATGCCAACCTATCTACGAAGAACTGGATGGTTGGCAAGAAACAATAAGTGGAATCCGAAATTTTAAAAAGCTACCGGTGAGAGCTCACAATTATATGTCCCGGCTTGAAGATTTGCTTTCCTGCCCCATCAACCTCGTTTCCGTAGGCCCCGAGAGGAGGCAAATAATATTGGTTAAGCAGAGCACTCTGCCCTTGGATACACTAGACACTTAATTACAGCTGGTGAATAAGGTAGGAATGCACTCTGAAGCGAGACAGAGTGCTCGGTTCACCCGATAACCATCAGCCCTTGGGAATAGGCAAATCTATCTTATATTTTTTTAGTACCGCCTGTATAAGGTCAGCTGATTTCTCATCAGGTTCAATTAGAGGCAAGCGAGGTTTACCTACTGGAAAACCTACATAATTCAGAGCCCACTTGACTGGCACAGGATTGGAAAGGATGAACAGGGCATTTACCAGAGGTAATAAGTGTCGGTGGATCTTGGCTGCTTCCTGAGGTTTACCGTCAAGCCATTTCTCTATCATGTCCTTTATCTGGATTCCTACTAGATGAGAGGCGACGCTAATCACACCATAACCACCCAAAGCGATTATGGGGAAGGTATCACTATCATTGCCGCTATAAACTAAGAAATCCTCTTTTGTCCCATGAATAATCTCAGCTATTTGCCCAAAATTACCACTGGCTTCCTTCACGCCCACAATATTATCAATTTGGCTCAGCTTGATTACCGTATCAGCAGCGAGGTTAGTAACCGTACGTGATGGCACATTATAGAGTACACAAGGCAATGCGGTACTCTGGGCAATAGCTTTAAAATGCTCCCACAGGCCTTGCTGAGTTGGCTTATTATAATAGGGAACCACCAGGAGACAAGCATCAACACCAGTTTTCTCCGCTTCCTTAGTTAATTCTTGGCCTTCTTTTGTATTATAGCTGCCTGTACCAGCTACTACTGTGCCACGGTTGCCTAGCGCTGATTTCGTTTCCGCGAAAAGCCGTAGTTTCTCTTCCCTGCTCAGAGTAGGAGACTCACCAGTAGTGCCCGAGACCACCACCCCATCACTACCCGAATCCAGTAAAGATAATGCCAATTTCTTAGCTTGTCGATAGTCAACCTCGCCCTGAGCATCAAAAGGCGTAACCATGGCTGTTAATAAGCGCCCCGGCCCATTTTTATGCCCGAAATTCAAAGAGCTTTTAGGAACCCCTGACCTATTCACTTAAACTGGCTAAACTCTCCTTACGGCTTATCCAACCCTTCTCTATCCCCACCTCAGCAATTTGTATAGCATTTAGCGCTGCCCCTTTACGCAGATTATCAGCCACTATCCACATAACAAGTCCGTTGGGATGCGAGATATCACTTCTTATTCGGCCTACAAATACATGATCTGACCCACTAGCAGCCCAGGGTTGAGGGTAAAAACTGACTGTGGGATCATCAAGTACCCTGACTCCGGGAGCTTGAGCCAAAATTTTCCTTGCCTCCTCAGAAGTGATGGGTGAACTGAATTCTACGTTAACTGCTTCACTATTCCCAAAGTAAACGGGGACTCGGACGCAATTAGCCGAAATAGCTATGTCCTCAGTATGCAGTATCTTCCGCGTTTCTTCCAGCATTTTTTGTTCTTCTTTAGTATATCCATTATCCAAAAAGACATCGATTTCTGGCAGTACATTAAAGGCTATTTGATGAGAGTAGACGTGAGGACAAATACGGCGACCTTCCAAAGCTAACCGCGATTGATTTGCCAGTTCTTGCATTGCAGCAGCGCCACTACTTGACACTGCTTGGTAGGTGCTTACCACAATTCGCTTTATGGGATTTAGCCTGTGCAAGGGGTAAAGCGCTACCACCATTTGGATTGTGGAGCAATTTGGGCTGGCAATTATCCCCTTATGCTGTTCTATATCCTCAGGATTAACCTCTGGGACCACCAGAGGCACTGCAGGATCCATCCTGAAAGCAGTACTATTATCGATGACCACTGTTCCAGCCTCAGTAGCCCAAGGCGATAACCTCCGACTAACATCAGCACCAGCAGAGAAAAAGGCAATATCAATATCACGAAACACCTCTGGTTTCGCTTTCCTAACTTCAATCTTTTGATGATTAAAGAGAAGTTTCACCCCTGAAAAATGCTCAGAGACTACTAATCGGATGGAAGCTACGGGGAATTTACGCTGCTCAAGTACCTTAATAATTTCTTGCCCTACGATATCGGTAGCGTCAACAATAGCTACATTGAATCCTTCCATAGCTTTTCCTACAGATTTAGCAAGGCATCCAACCCGTAAGTTAGCCCTTTGCGTTTTTTCACTTCCCTAATTGCCAGGATAACGCCAGGCAGGTAACACTCCCGATTTATAGTATTGTGACGTAAGCTTAGAGTTTCACCCGCTCCGCTAAATATAATTTCTTGCCCAGCCATAAATCCCGGCAACCTCAGGCTATGGATGGCTATGCCATCCATCTGTCCTCCTCTGGTATTGCTGAGTACTTCCCGTGTAACTTCAGGATAAATGAATGGTTTACCATGCGTTTGCGACATTGCTCTGGCTGTAGCCATAGCAGTCCCTGAAGGAGCATCAGCCTTTTTATCATGATGCATTTCGATAATTTCGGCATGGTCGAAAAACTTAGCAGCAAATTTTGATAGATGTATCAAAAGCGCTGCCGCCAGAGAAAAATTGGGCGCCACTACTGCCCCTACCTTATTGGCCTGGCATAATTGTCCAATTTCTGTCAAATTCTCTTCAGAAAGGCCTGAGGTGCCTATAACCATATTAACTTTTTGTTTAATAGCAATGCGAGCAGCTGCCATAGAAACCTCGGCATTGGTGAAATCTACCACCACATCAGCGTTGCAGCTCCTTAAAAGCGAGTCTAAATCGGAAGAAAAAGGTATCAGTTCGACAGCCTCAACTAGAGGAAGATATTTCTGAGTTACTTCTTTTTCCACAGCACCCACTGCCTTTAACCCGGGCTCGCGAACCACGGCTTTAGTTATCTCCTGCCCCATCCTGCCTAAAGCGCCATTAATAACTACTCTTATGGGTTCCATGTGATACCCTCCAGCGGTGAAGTAACTTATTTCTTGTAATTGTCACGTCGTTCGCCTTTACCAGGTGAGTGAACAAATTTATTCCGAGGATGTCCACGGGTCGAGGAATCCTTAACCTGAGCACCAGGAAGATGGGAAAGTCCTTCAACTACTGCTTTGCGTGATAAATTTATTCTACCAGAGTTATCAATGCCGATGACTTTCACCATTATCTCCTCACCCACTTTAACCACATCTTCAACCTGGGGTACATGGTGGTTAGCAAGCTCGCTGATATGGACGAGACCTTCCTTCCCCGGCAATATTTCTACCATGGCACCAAAATTGAACAGCCTGGTCACTTTTCCAGTGTAGACCTCTCCTTGCTCCACTTCCCGGGTTAAATCCTCTATTATTTTGATTGCTTTCTGGGCTGCCTCTTCGCTTGGAGAGCCAACGAGAACCGTACCATCATTCCTTATATCTATAGTTGCCTTAGTTTCATCTATAATAGACCTTATAACCCTACCCCCAGGACCAATTACGCTCCCAATCTTACTCTGGTCGATCGTCATTTCATACATCCTGGGAGCATAGGGACTAAGTTCAGAGCGACTAGCACTAATAGCTGAACTCATTTTCCCCAGTATTTCCAACCTTGCCTCACGAGCCCGACTTAAGGCTTCAGCTAGGATGGCATAATCTATCCCCTGCAGCTTGATATCAAGCTGCAAAGCCGTGAGCCCACGAGCTGTGCCAGCAACTTTGAAATCCATGTCACCATAGGCATCTTCCACACCCACAATGTCAGTTAGAACAACATAGTCCTCATCCTTTCCGGTAACTAAACCCATGGCTATCCCAGCCACAGGCGCCTTGATAGGTACACCAGCATCCATCAGGGAGAGGGCCGAGGCACAAGCGCTAGCCATAGACGTGCTTCCCTGAGAACTAAGCACTTCGGAAACCAGACGTATGGTGTAAGGGAAATCCTCCTCTGACGGCAATACTGGTGCAATAGCCCGTTCCACTAAAGCGCCATGCCCAATCTCGCGCCTCCCTGTTGTTCCTATTCGTTTCACTTCACCAGTAGAAAATGGAGGGAAATTATAATGATGCATAAAGCGTTTAGTTTCCTCCAGACCTAAGCCATCCAATAACTGCTCCCGATTTGTAGACCCCAAAGTGGTAATAGTCAACACCTGTGTTTCCCCACGGGCAAATAATCCTGAGCCATGGGTGCGAGGAAGGATACCAACTTCACAGCTAATAGGACGAATTTCTTTACTTTGGCGGCCATCCAAGTGTCGCTTCGTCTGCAATATTTTTTCCCTCACCGCAGCTCTAAGCTGGGTTTCAAAAGTAAAATTGATTTCATCTTCAGAAAAAGAATCAACCAACTTGTCCCTCGTTTCCTCCTTGAGAGACGTCAAAGCCTTGTCTCTTTGCAGCTTCTCTGGTTCCTCTAGAATCTGGCTTAATTTCTCACCAAGTATGGAGGCGATTTGTGATGAAAGCTCAGGAGCAAGTTCCTTAGATTTGATTTCCACCTTGGCTTTGCCGTAAATCCGCCTTAGCTCTTCCTGAAGCCCAATGATCTCCTGATTCACCTTGTGTCCTAGCTTAATTGCCTCTAGTACTATTTCTTCGGAAACTTCCCTGGCACCTGCTTCCATCATTACAACGTTTTCTTTACTGCTAGCAACAATCAGGTCAAACAAGCTATCTTCTATTTGGGGCAGGGTAGGATTCACAACTAAAGCATCATCTATATAGCCAACATGTATCGCTGATATAGGACCAAAGAATGGGATATCCGATAATGTCAATGCTGCTGAAGCACCAATAAGGGCACAAATATCAGGGTCATTTTCTTGGTCAACAGATAGCACTGTCGCCACAACCTGAATATCATTATGAAACTCCTTGGAAAGAAGAGGGCGCAGGGAGCGGTCGATAAGCCGACTAGTTATAACTGCTTCCTCCGTGGGACGTCCTTCTCGCCTGATGAAGCTGCCCGGTATTTTACCCGCGGCATAGAGCCTTTCTTCGTAATCCACCGTTAGAGGCACAAAATCGACTCCCTCTCGGGGCTCAGAGCTTACACAGGCAGTAACCAAGACAACCGTGTTGCCGTACTGAACAGCAACAGCACCATGGGCTTGCTGAGCGTATTTCCCTACCTGGATGCTAAGCGACCTACCAGCTATTGAACGCTCTAAAACATCAGACATACTATTCCTTCAAACCCAACTTGGCAATAAGGGAACGATACCGCTCGGGCGCCGTCCTGTTTAAGTAGCCCAAAAACCGCTTCCTCCTCCCTATCACCCCATGGAGCGCATGTCGGGAATGCCGATCCTGGGGATACAACTTAAGATGCTCCGTTAACCGATTTATCCTCTCGGTAAGCAAAGCCACCTGGACATCGGCAGACCCACTATCATTTTCCTTAAGCCTAAATTGGGTGATGATTTCCTCCTTTTTTTCTTTATCCACTGTTATAGACTCCCTAATTTAGTAATGTCGTATATCATATCACGATAAAAAAAACTTGTATAGAAATTGACCAAAAGAACGAGATGCTTTATAATGGGCCAGCAAGCAAAGGCAACTTTTTATGCACGAAAGTTGCGGTGTTTTTGGAGTTTACGCCCCGGGCATAAATGTAGCTCAGACGACTTTTTTTGCCCTCTTCGCTTTACAACATCGTGGTCAAGAAAGTGCCGGCATCGCTGTCACTGATGGCAACGGAATAAAAATACATACCTGTATGGGATTGGTTTCCCAGGCATTCACGGAAACTGACCTCGCTTTGCTCGAAGGATATATCAGCATCGGGCATAACCGCTACTCCACTACAGGCTCAAGTAAACCCGCGAATGCCCAGCCCATTATAGCGAAATCAGGGGAATTGACCATTGCTCTGGCACATAATGGCAATATCATCAACTCCAAACTGCTCCGCGATGAACTCCAGGAGCATGGCTATCATTTTCACACTAGCGTTGATTCCGAAGTCATTGCCAACCTGATTTTGGCCTCCCCCGGCCAGAACTGGGAGCAAAAAATAGGGCATGCCATGCACCGCCTCCAAGGAGCTTATTCTTTGGTAATCTTAACTGAAAATAAACTGATCGGCGTTCGTGACCCCTTTGGCGTTCGTCCTCTTTGTCTCGGAACCATTGACGGCGGATGGAGCATCGCTTCGGAAAGCTGCGCCCTAGACCATATAGGTGCCCAATTCGTAAGGGAAATCGAACCCGGGGAAATTGTAGTCATTGATAGCCAGGGAGTGAAGAGTTTTAAGAAGGAAAACGGTAAAAAGGCCCTATGCATCTTTGAATACATTTACTTCGCCCGTCCCGACAGCATCATACAAGGCAAGCTACTCTACTCGACAAGAGAGGCTATGGGTAGAATACTGGCTGAAGAATACCCTGTTGATGCTGATTTCGTCATGGGTGTTCCTGATTCCGCCACTGCCGCAGGCATTGGTTATTCTAATGCCTCGGGTATCCCGTATTGCGAAGGCCTCTTAAAAAACCGCTATGTAGGACGTACCTTCATTGAGCCCGACCAAAGGATAAGGGAGCTTGGCGTCCGATTAAAATTCAACCCCCTTTCCCAGATAATTGCCGGGAAAAGGTTAGTAGTCGTCGATGACAGTATTGTTCGTGGCACCACTACTCCTCGTGTGGTCAGTCTGCTCAAAAAAGCAGGTGCTGCAGAGGTTCATCTCCGCATCTGCGCCCCTCCTATCCGCTACCCCTGTTTCTTCGGGGTAGATATGGCAACCAGATGGGAACTCATTGCCGCGAGGAAAACTGTCCCGGAAATCAGGGAGCACCTTGGTGCTGATTCGCTGGGATACCTTAGCCTCGATGGCCTAATTCGAGCTATAGACCTGCCCAGAGATATTTTCTGCCTTGCTTGTTTTACTGGAGCATATCCCATTCCAGTTCAAATAGAGATGGACAAACTAGCTTTGGAAGTACTCCCTGAGGAGGAACTCAGTGAAATCCACCTCTAAGGAAACTTACGCCATTGCTGGTGTAGATGTTTCTCTTGCCAATAAAGTAAAAAAAATCGTTGCCCAGCAAGCTCAAGCTACTTTTCGACCCGAAGTCATCGGCTCAGGACTTTTCGGCAGTATGTTCCAACTCAAAGGATATGACGAGCCGGTTTTAGTATCCAGCACTGATGGAGTAGGCACCAAGCTCAAAATAGCCTCGCTTTCGGGCAAAAACGATACCGTGGGCATGGACATCGTCAACCACTGTGTGAATGATATCCTGTGTTGCGGCGCTGAGCCTCTTTTCTTCCTCGACTATATTGCCATGGGCAAACTTAGGCCCAAACAAATAGAAGCCATCATTTCGGGTATGGTCCGGGCCTGCCAAGAAGCTGGCTGTTCGTTAATTGGCGGTGAAACCGCCGAGATGCCCGGCATATACTCTCAGGAGAATTATGACCTGGTGGGTTTCATTGTCGGAGTGGTAGAAAAAAAGGATATCATCGACGGCAGTTCCATCGCCCCAGATGATGTAATCCTCGGCCTGCCTTCATCTGGCTTACATACCAATGGTTATTCATTAGCGCGAAGAATCTTTGATATAGATGCTAACCTTTCATGCTTAAATAAATTTTATCCTGAGCTAGGAAAGAGCCTCGGTGAAGAATTACTCCAGGTCCACCGTTGCTACTATCCACAACTTAAGCCAGCCTTGCCATTGATTAAAGGTATAGCCCATATTACCGGTGGCGGCTTTACTGGAAATATACCTCGCGTCCTGCCCCAAGACGTTGCCGCTCATCTTCATAAAGATTCCTGGGATATTCCGCCGATTTTTAAGCTTATCCAGGAGAAAGGCGCTATGGAAGAAGCGGAGATGTATCGAGTGTTCAACATGGGAATAGGCATGACCATTGTTTGTTCCCCCCAGCAGGTAGCCCAGATTGTCACTATCTTGCCACAGGCTAAAGTTATCGGCGAGATAATTAAGAGAGAAGACGAGGAAGGAGTAATAATAAATTAAAGGAGGCTTTGTGCGCACAATAATTAGTGTTTCGGATAAATCAGGCGTAGTTGATTTTGCTCGAGGTCTAAAAGAGCTGGGCATTGAGATATTCAGCACCGGTGGCACCAAGAAGTCTTTAGAGGCTGCTGGAGTGAAAATACATAGTGTCTCGGAGCTTACCGGCTTTCCTGAGATTCTCGATGGCAGGGTGAAGACTCTGCATCCCGCAGTGCATGGAGGTATCTTAGCCCGACGTGACCTTCCCCAGCACCTATCCGAGCTAACCCAGAACCGCATTGAGCCCATTGACATGGTGGTGGTCAACCTTTATCCATTTGTGGAGACGGTGAGCAAGGCCGGGGTCTCCTTAGACGAGGCGCTGGAGAACATCGATATTGGCGGACCAAGCATGCTTCGCTCCGCAGCCAAAAATTTCCCCTCCGTCCTGGTAGTAGTCGAACCCGGGGATTACGATACAATCCTGCAAAAGCTGCGCCAGGGCAATATAGATTCAGAATATAGGAAGCGGTTAGCCCAGAAAGCTTTCCAGCATGTGGCTCTTTATGATACGGCCATTGCTCAATACCTTAGCGAGGAAGCTTTTCCCGAAGAAATGACCATAGCCTTAAAAAAGGCTCGCAGCCTCCGCTATGGCGAAAATCCCCATCAGCAAGCTGCCTTCTACGTTGAGCAAAATGTGAGACGAAGACAAGATGGCCTAGCATCGCTGGAACAGCTTGGCGGGCCCGAAATTTCCTTCAATAACCTTCTCGATTTAGATGCTGCTTTAAACGTGTTGAGCGATTTTACTGCTCCCACCATTGCCATAATGAAGCACACTAATTCCTGCGGACTTGCTTCCCATAATGATTTAGCCGAGGCCTATCAACGGGCTTTAACTGGCGACCCTGTAGCTTCCTTTGGCGGCGTAGTTGCCAGTAATCGAAGCATAGATTTAGCCACCGCCAGGGAAATAGATAAGACTCATTACGATGCCGTTGTTGCTCCAGAATATCAAAAGGAGGCCTTAGAGTTACTGGGAAGGAAACAAAGTCTACGCCTTGTTAAAGTTGCCCCTTATCTTCATCCTTCACCCCCCGAATCGTGCTTCGATTTCCGTTACATCAGAGGCGGCTTCCTGGCGCAAGCGGCAGACCTGTTAACCGAGTCGGAGCTTCAGCCTCGCGTGGTAAGCAAGCGCCAGCCTTCAGATGCCGAGTTATCAGACCTGCTCTTTGCCTGGAAGGCGGTTAAGGGCATAAAATCCAACGCCATAGTTATCGCCAAGGACAAAACATTGTTAGGCATGGGGGCCGGACAGCCGAGCCGTGTGGTAAGCGTTGAGCTAGCTTTGAAAAGAGCTGGCGAACGGGCTAAAGACAGTGTCCTTGCCTCAGATGCCTTCTTCCCCTTCACCGATGGCCCGGAATTGGCAATCAAGCAGGGAGTTACCGCCATTATCCAGCCTGGTGGCTCGGTAAGAGATAAAGAGGTAATTGAGCTGGCAGACAAGTATAATGTAGCCATGGTATTTACCGCTGTTCGCCACTTTAGACACTGACTTGGGCAAACACAAAATCCTTTAGCTCTAAATATTCAGAACCGTGATTTTGTCCCGATTAAATCGGGATAGAAATTAGTGCTTAGAGTTTATAGAGATGAAGAAGTGGGAAATGTTTTGGTGACGCCATGGCTAGAGTAGTAATTGTATCGGATATGTTGCGTGGCTTTCTCGAAGAAGGTTACCCACTTTATTGCGGCATCGAGACCCGTCGTATCATACCCAATATCCAGAAATTACTGGAGCAAGAATTAGAACAGGGCTCGAAAATCTTCTACTTATGTGACCACCATACACCCAACGACCCGGAATTTAAAATGTTTCCACCTCATTGCATTGAAGGTACCGAGGAAGCTGAACTCATACCCGAGCTTTCACAATATCCCGGTGAAACAATACCCAAAAGAACCTTTAGCAGTTTCTACAACACTTCTTTAGACAAGAAACTGAAGGCAATCAAGCCTGAAACTATAGTCGTCTGCGGCGTAACCACCCATATTTGTGTTCTGAACGCGGTAATTGATGCCAGAAATAGAGGCTACGAAGTCGAAGTCCCCGTTGATTGTGTTGCTTCCTTCGACAAAAAAGCCCACTCCTTCGCCCTGGACTATATGGAGAAGGTGCTTGGAGCCAAACTTATTTTACCCTTAGCTAAGGTTTCTCCGCCTCGTTTCGAAATCCCAGATTCATGGTTGAACGGGGAAACTGCCGACATCTATTTTCCCCGCACCGTGGAAATACTTAAGAAAGAGGGGATTAATCCCGTAGCAACTATGGAGGTATTTCCTCGCCGAGCCGGTATCTTGTGCGGCATAGAAGAAGTCAAATCTTTGCTCGCCGCAGTTCTTCCTGCGGATAATTGTGAAGTATGGGCGTTATCTCAAGGTGAGCCTTTCGACAGAAAAGAGGTAGTCCTGCGTATTAAAGCCCCTTATCAAAGCTACGGAACTTATGAAACGGCTTACCTGGGCATACTCTCCCATTGCAGCGGCTGGGCCACCGCTGCCCGGGAATGCGTTGATGCTGCCCGGGGCGTGCCTGTCATCAGCTTTGGAGCCCGCCATGTTCACCCCTCAGTGGTCGGCATTATGGAATATTCTGCTATAGTCGGAGGGTGCACTGGCTGCGCCAGTACCGCTGGAGCAAAACTTGCCGGTATCGAGCCCACAGGGACTATTCCCCACGCCCTCATCATTATTATGGACAGCACTGCTAAGGCCACTCTTACTTTTGACAAGCATATGCCTCCCGAAGTGCCACGCATTGCCCTGGTGGATACTTTTGAAGATGAGGTTAGAGAAAGTGTAACTGTGGCCAAAGCGATGCAGGGGAAGCTACAAGGCGTAAGGTTAGATACACCTTCAGAAAGAGGTCGAGTTACTGCCGACCTGGTTAAAGAAGTTAGAGCCTGGCTGGACCTCGAGGGATTTAAGGACGTGCAAATAGTTGCCAGCGGTGGACTTAACCCGGAACGAATCAGATATTTTATCGATGAAGGGGCACCTGTGGACATTTTCGCTGTTGGCAGCTATATCAGCGATGCCAAGCCCATTAACTTCACTGCCGACCTTCATGAAATAGAAGGCAAACCAATCGCTAAAAGAGGCAGAATGCCCGGCATCACCCCCAACCCCAGGTTGAGGAGGGTAATGTGAAGACCGCCGGGAAAGGAGCAACAAGGTGGCTCAACCTGTAATAACGCTGGATAATGTCACCAAAATGATAGCCGGGCGCCTCATTCTCAACAATATTAGCTTTGTGGTGGAGCAGGGAGATATATTTGGCTATCTCGGCCCTAACGGAGCAGGCAAGACCACCACCATCAGGGTCATCCTGGGGCTTTTCCCACCCAACTCAGGCAAAGTATCAGTTCTAGGCAAAAGTGTCGAGCGCGATGATGCCAGAGAAAAAGTTGGCTTCGTTCTCGAGGCTGATGGACTTTATGACAATATGACCGCCTACGAAAATCTGGATTACTATTGCCAGATTTATGGCATGCCGTCAGTTATGAAAAGCAAAAGAATAGACGAAATGCTAGAGCTAGTGGGGTTAAGCGACAGGGCAGAGGATAAAGTATCTTCCTATTCTAAAGGGATGAGACAGAAACTAGCCCTGGCACGGTCTATGCTTCGTGAACCCGACCTCCTCATCCTGGATGAGCCCACCGCTGGTGTCGACCCTACAGGTCAGATAGAGGTAAGACAAACCATTCTTAATTCAGCACAGAGGGGTAAGACCATTTTCCTGAGCTCCCACAACCTGGATGAAGTGCAGCGAACTTGCAACCGCATTGCTCTTATAGATCAAGGGGAAATAAAGCTCTATGGCGAGCTGGAGAAATTGAGAAGCGATATGGGCAAAAGACAAATAACCATAGAAACCGGGATAAGAACCAGGCAACAAGCCAAGTTGCTTGACGGGGTTGTGGCTGAGCTTGAAGCATTGCCTTATGTGGCAAGCTGCGACAGGGAAGCTCAAAAACTGCGGCTCCGGCTTGAAGGCCGGAGCGATGTCTCTGAAATCGTAGCCATACTCTCCCAGAAAAACATAGACGTAGAAGAGGTAAGAAAGGGTGAAATATCCCTGGAGGAAATTTATGCCAAGGTGACACAGGGAAGTGAATGATGAAACAGATAATAGTGATTGTGAAAAAGGATTTGAAGGAAACTCTGCGCACCAGGGCTTTTTATTTCAGCATAGCCATAGTTTTGTTCTTTATGGTAATGCTGGGCGGTGTAGTCAGAGGGCAAATCAATTCCTCGATAGAGCAGGGATTAACGCCAGCCGAGGTCATCCCTGTTATTCAACCCCTCATGGGCACCCTCGTCTTCACGCTCTCCTTGCTAGTGATGATGCTATTTTGCCTCTATATCAGCGCCTATACCCTCACTATGGAGAAAATAAAGCACTCTCTGGAATCCTTGCTATGTACACCATTGAGCCTGAGGCAAATTTGGCTAGGGAAAAGTTTGGCAGTATTTCTGCCCAGTGCCATATTAGGGCTGCTATTCGCCTTCGCTGCAATGGCTGGCATAAATCAACTCTTTATAGCTCCCCAAATAGGGCAATCTGTTACGCCCGGTGCGGCACCACTGGTTGCCACCCTGGTGGCTGCGCCTCTAATAATCTTTTTCCTTGTTACTCTACTGATAGCACTACAACTCATAATCACCAATATCCGCTGGATTAACATTGCCTTCATGGGCCTAATATTTGGTGTTGGCTTTGGGATTTCCCCCTTTGTAAGGCTTGGCTCTGCGTCATGGAACATTGTCTTTATCTCCCTGGCAGTTGCCGCTATCTTAGCCCTGGTGACAATGTTTCTCTCCCGCCTGGTCACCAAGGAAAGAATCGTGCTTAGCAGCAAGGGTTAAGTGAGCTTCTTCGCCTCTTCCACTATCCTGGGCAATATCTCACCTGTCTTACCCCGAATTAAATAGTCTGATACGCCTTCGCGGGTGAGCGGCGTAGTGTCGGCATTCACCTCTATTATTTTCACATTAGCCTTATGCCCTATCACATCCAGGCCCGTGACACCCGAATGAAATCTTGCCATCCTGGGCAGATTGGCAAAAGGATAAACCACTGCCGATGTTCCGCAGATAAGCATAAAGTCACATCTCGAAGCTTCTTTTTCCGATTCCTCCATGACGTCCGAAGGTATTGGCTCCTTGAAGTGAACCACATCATATTTCAGGGCAGCACCACACTTACAGCGAGGCGGAAGCTCATCCAGAGAGATTTCTTCTCTGGCAAACCTTGAGCCGCAGGAAATACACCTCAGCGCATGGGTGCTGCCGTGATATTCTAAAACCCTCTTGCCTCCTGCCTTTTTATGTAGACCATCAATGTTTTGCGTGATTACGCACTTTAGTATTCCCAGAGCTTCGAGTTCAGCTAGAGCATAGTGACCCGGATTTGGCTCGGCCTGCCTGATTTGTTCATAAAACGTCCCGTATGTCCCCTGAAATCCGAGCATTTCCTCCCAATATGCCCTGGGGTTGTTCAGGAAAAGCTCGTATCTTTGATAAGCCTTAGCCTCCGCTTCTTTATTCGTGGTCCAGATGCCTTTTGGTCCCCTGAAATCAGGTATGTCCGATTCGGTTGACATGCCCGCCCCGGTTAATGCAATGGCATATTTGCTTTCCGCTAAATCCTTTGCTGCCTGCTTGACCAGGTTTTCCATTACTTGCCCAAAATCACTGCTGCTGCGGCAAAATCCAGCTTGTCTGCCAAATTCATCAAAAAGAGAGCGTTTAACAACATCCAGTTGTCATTCTGAGCGAAGCGAAGAATCTCAGAGATTCTTCGTCGTCCAAATTCATTTGGACTCCTCAGAATGACACCACTAAACATCTCTCATAAACATCCTTCAGGCGAAGCCAATCCCCGCTATCTCCAGGAGATTGCCATCGATTTTTGCTCTGGCACCAAGAAATTCCTCGACCAGCCACAGGTTTGTCTCCACATGTTCAGTAATGCGAGGAACTGAATACCTAGTGATCCCCTCGGCTAAGCCGGCATAGATTATGAGTTGGTCTGCGATATATCTATCAACTGCGGCGCCAGTTTTAACATCCTCTATAAACCTCTCAGCCACATATCTTCCTATGGATTCCGAGCTTCTGCCTGGCCTTCCTGCCCTATCGGAACCTATCCAGTTACCCAGGCTCGTCTCGGCATATATCGCCAGGGCAGCTCCTTCTTGAAGGGAGCTTTCGTCCTCGACTTTCTCAATTTCTGCTTTATACCCATAAGAGCTTAACACCCTCTGGCATTCCGCTGCCATCCTCTGGCTTACTCTCTTTTCTTTCAAATGCGAGGAAAGCGCTATGCCTTTGATATTGAAAATCTCCCCCTGCTCGGTAAGATTTAACGGCTTCAATTTCCCCGCCGGCTCAACTCTAACTTCTATAATCCCACCGCCTCTTGGCACATAGCCAGGATGGATTATGTCAAGTTCAGCCCGGACATCCATTTGCTTTAGAAACGGAAGCAAAACAAACTTCATATGATAAGCCGAAGGGGCAAAATCCTGAAACAGCCCGCCTTCCAGCCTGAATTTGGAGGGCTTTCGGGCAAAGCAAGCCAAAGGCAAAAGCGTCTGGGCTATCATGGTGGTTGAGCCCGCCGTCCCTATATCCCAGCTATACTCTCCTCCATTGAACCTTCCTCCGGGTGTGTAGGTAATCTCTTTAGAGCCCACCGCAGCATTGTCCACCGCCCCCTGGCACATCTCCTGGCAAGCCTGCACCACTTTAAGATGCTGCGCCCTCAACCCTGGCTTATCCCTCCCAGCCCTGATATTTTCTATTCTTATTTCCTTACCCAACAGGCTGGCCAGTGCCACAGAATAGCGAACTATCGTCCCGCTCCCTGACTTCGCTCCACCGTCTATAGTTATCATGTAGACCCACTTTTATCTTATTATCAAGAATTTATCCAAAGCACCATCGGGCTGCAACGCAACTTAGTGCACGGGAAAGTTATTTTTGTGCCGGCTAATTTATTATCGCCGAAATCCCCACACTAGTTTCCCCAGACCTACCCTCTTTTGAACGCTTCCGGTCAGCAACCTGTCCGAATTGAAAATGCGAACCGCTACCGCTATCATTATTACAGTGAAAACCGCTGCATAAGCAATACCGCCGATTACCAGCGGATAATTATCCAGCATAAGAGCCCGCATAGCCATCATAGGATGGGAAAAAGGTATGGCGAACACAAGAACTCTTAAGACGACGGGAATTGTATCGAAATCTTTAAACAGGGTTATGAACATGGAGATCATAGCAAGGGCGGTTATCGGGAAGACCAGTGCTTGAGCACTTTTATAATCCTTAGCAAATGTTCCCAGGACTATACATAGTGAAAGCCCGGCTAAAAGAGCTACGAATAACGAAATTCCTACCAATAAATAATCTTGCATGCCCAGGGCCAACCCAAAATCTGCCAGATTTATATCTGAAACCTGGAACGAACTCATGTAGCGTGAAAATCCAATCATGTAGATGGCTGCCATTATCATCCCTACCAGGGCGCTGCCGACTATTTTGCCGATTACTATATGACTTCTCCTTACAGGCAGGGTTAACAATGTCTCCAGAGTTTTGTTTTCCTTCTCCAAGCCCATCGAAGCTATTACGGAAGCCCCGGCCATGATTATGAGCATCATTACTACAATTGGAATAACTATCGATTGTGAACTTAGCATATTGCCCAGTTGACTTGACGATAGCCCTTCTATCTCTTTTCCCTTGAAAAATGTGGTTTCAATTCTTTTCGTCGGGGCCAGGACCAGGGCCGGATCAAAGGAGCTATCTTCTTGTATCAGTTTCGTCGATATCCCCTGGTTCACTGCCTGGATAAGCCCTTCAACTACACTTGAAGATATGGAGTCCAGCATCCCCGCCCCTTTCATTATCCAGTAAATTTCTATTTCCCCGGGATGATTGGCATAAATGTTTTGGCTGAAGTTTTCAGGTATTACCAGAAGCGCAACTCCATCTTTCTCTCTTACCTCTTCCAAGCCCTCTTCAGCATCACTGCCATCATAGATAACCTCCGCCCTCTCGATAAGAACGGACATGGCTATATTAGAAAAATCGCCGTCGTCCATATCCACGATTCCTATGACTGGCTCCTCCTCCACTGTTTCCCCGATGTTGCCAATCGTTTGCCCCACAAATGCAAGCACTATGGCAATAACCACTATCGGGATCAGGGTCCCAAGGGTAAACAGTTCCTTGAATTCTTTCTTTATTATGTTGCCAATCATTTAATCGCCTTAACAAAAGCCTCTTCTATATTTCCGGCGTCATATTCCTTTTTGAGTTCCGCGGCAGTCCCGCTGGCAACTATTTTCCCATCGTTTATCAAAGCGATGCGGTGACATAAGAGCTCCACCTCAAGCATATTATGCGAAGACAATAAAACCGCCGCTCCTGCCTCGACTGAGCTATTTATTATCCTCCTCACCTCTTGAGCATTCACCACATCCAGGCCGGAGGTAGGCTCATCTAATATTGCCAATCTCGGGTTCACCATTAAAGCTCTGCCCACGAGCAAACGCCGTGTCATTCCCTTGCTGTATGTATCAACTTTATCGTTTATTCTCTCTCCTAAATTGGCTATTTCCAGTCCTCGCCGGACCATATTCTGGGATTTCTCTCCATCGCCAAAGAATTTGGCGATAAAATTCAGGTAATCTTTGCCTGTGAGATTTTTATAGGCGCCAGCCTCTTCGGGCAAATAGCTTATTATCTTTCTCACCTCTCTCGCCTCTCTAGGAAGTTCATAGTCAAAGACTGTTACCGAGCCAGAGGTTATTTGAAGCAGTGTGGCAATAACTCTCAATGCGGTTGTCTTCCCCGCACCATTAGGACCTATCAGACCGAATATCTCCCCTTCGTTTACGTCGAAAGAGATTCCATTTATCGCCCTGAAGTTCCCATAGTCCTTGACCAGTTCTCTAACTTCTACTGCTTTCATTTATCTCACATGTCGCAACAGCTAAAGGAAGTTCTTGCGAAGCAAAAATTCTGGTGGGTACCATCCGAACCTTTTATGCCATGTTATGCGCTGTGCTGTATCTTCGAAGCCTTCCATGATTCTTTATTCTTTTTTTTATCAAAAGATGGAATTGCATCAAAAGTAACTTCATTTCCATCTGTTATATCAGGTGGCAAATCTGACTTATGACAGAAAAAGGATTGCTCGTCTTTTGCAATAATAAAACAGAATGGATGGTCGCTCCGACCTAAACTTACTTTACCAACAAGCCCTTTTTTAACTTTGCGGTTCTCGTATGACAAGTTCTTTAAGTTGTTCTCTTTACCCAATAGTTTGCTCCACTCACTTCGGCAAATACTCAATGCTTCTTTTAGAAAGGATGGTTCCTTGTTATTACCAATGATTTTATTCAAATCATTAACAGTATTTGTTATAGACTCAGGTACAGTCCATCCTTTTTCATTTCTAACGTATTTGCACAGGACAAGATGGGCTCTTGCTTCTTCGTATTGCCCCAGCTCCTTGCAGAGCATTCCAATATCTACAAATAGTGATACCATAGATTCAAGTTTCGAATGACCACTAGCAGCTTGGTACATTAGTTTTAAAGCACCTTCTTTGCGGCCTATATCCCTAACTACCTTTGCATACTCATGAAGCATCCACCAGTCAGGCTTATAACCAATACATAGATTTTGATAAATCTTTTCTGATTCAGGAAGGTTGCCAAGGAGATGGTTTGCTAAAGCCTTAAGTCGCAGGAAAAATTTTCGTTGTTTTGGGAATCGTTCTAAAATTTCATCGACTACATTTATTGCTTCTTTTTTATCCCCCTTTTCAACAAGTCCATTTATGCGGTAATTATACCAGAGGGCTTGGTCACTCCATCCCTCCCTACCTGAATCATCCATCATGGGTTTCGCACTAAGAGAATCCGGATCAATTTTAACTACCCACTCATTAACAGTCTCCCAATGATTAGAAGACTTGGCTGATTTCAACACTTTAAAAACTATTATCTTTGCAGCTAAACCGTCAGGATTCAAGCTCATTATTCTTTTGGCCAGCTCTACCACCTTTTCAAGAGACTCTTCTTCATCGAATTTATCAAGCATCCCCTGGATGTAAGTCCATATAACTTCATTTCGACACCAATCGAAATCAGGATATTTGCCAATCAATTCGTTAGCAAATATAAGAGCTTCATCAAATAACTCCAGTTTCCTAAGACAGTGAAGAAGTCCAGCACCATCAAACTTGTCTCCTGTTTCTTTCCATAAATCCCTGTAGAGTGGAAGAGCTTCTCCGAAATTCTTTGCTTTCCTAAGTTGATTAGCTTTCTGTTTCTGTTCTGCTATGTCAGTCATATTCCATATCTCAGCTATCTATTAACAACCGCAGTGGTTGTCTTAAAATGCAATTTTGCAACTTTTCGAAGCGTTTCTTCCCCATACATATCGACAACTTTTTTTGCATTTTTTACAACTATCTGCGATGCACCTTTAGGCAAGTCAATTTTATATTCATTCGATAGTTTAGATAGTTTTTCCAAAAACCTTGCTCGAGCTAATATTGATGCCGCTGCAACAGCTATATGCTGTTCTGCTTTATGCATTTGTACTAGTTTAATCCTTTTGCCTTTTTCCTGAAGTTTACCAAGGATAAAGCTTTCATCCCCAAATTGGTCAGCAATAGCAACTTTACAATCTACTTTATGAAGAATTTCTTCTATCGCTTTTGCATGTCCCCAGGCAAGTAATGTGTTTAATTTTTTCTTTTCCTTTCTAAATTGTTCGTATAAGTCATTATATTTTTCTGGAGATATTTCAATAATCGCAAAACGCCCCTTACATATTCTAGCTATTTCCCGAGCAAGTTCTAAGTTCTTACTATCGCTAAGTTTCTTGCTATCCTTGACGCCACATTTAATCAAATCTCTTGCAGATTGCTCATCTACATAGACACCAGCGCTAACTAAGGGCCCAAAATAATCACCTTTACCAGATTCATCTGTACCAATTATGGGAAAACCTAATGCAACACCTTTGTTATCTGATTTTGCTGAATCAGATGATATTATTTTATTTTCTATCAAGGATTGGATTTTTACAGCATTTTCTCCTCTTCTAAGTTGCGAATAATCAATTTTTAAAACGCCTTTTTTATTTTGATAGATTCTAATTATTCCTGACCAGTCAAGCACGGAAATCGTAAACTGCAAGCCATAGTCAATCAATTTATAATCGGAGACCTCAACGTCACCAGTTTTCAGGATTAATTTTATGCTTTCATAGGTCTTAAGAAGTTCATTTCCCGGCTCCATATACGTCGCACTCCTTATTTTGGAAGTAAAGTATAAAGGTCATTGAAATAGTCAAATATTATCTTTGTATCCTCAAATATATCGTTAACCTTTTTCTCTGCCTCTCCTTGCGAATCAACCTTGGTAATTTTACTCTCGTCACTATGCATCCAAAAGTGCCTGTTCATCTTTAGGCATACATCAATTTTCTTAAGCATTGTGTCTGCCTGCTTTTCTTTACCACAAATAGACTTTCTTTTCGCATCGTTCACGTTATTTAGGGAGGAGAAATTTGCATCTCTTGTTTTAAAATGATCAGCTTCGACAAGTCCTATTCCAACAAGAAGTTTTTTTACAAATCCCTCAAAAGCTTTAGAAGCGGGCATCACTAGGGGAGAAAACTCTGGAAGTGGTATTTTTGTTAAGCAAAGACATTCTGATGCTACAAACCATTTTTTATCGTAGGGTTCAAGATATTCATAGGCATTCGCTATTTTATTCTTTACGTTGTTCTCAGCCAATTCTATGAGTTGAGGAGTGTATTTTGCTGCAAAAAGCTCCAAATTCTTCTCATCGCTTGAAAAGAATCTAGCTATTACTTCTCTATCTGATGGGTTGGCAACTCTTTCGACCATATCACAGCTATCCTCAAAAAGCTTGTCTTTTTTGCCTTGAAGCAATAAAGTGCCATTATTAAACTGTGTCAAAGTTAAAGAAAAACCATTTCTGGTGATTTTAGCTCTATATTCGATAGCAGTGCTTGGGCTTCTGGTAATTTCCACTACTGCTTCAAGCGTATTTAAAGATTCCTTTATTTTCGTTCTGAGTTCACCTAGCATAATGTCATACCTCGTTGCACATGCTTCTATTTCCGATATCTTATGTCCGAGAAAAGACTGCGGGTTAGTCTCAATTTCTCGTTTCAGATTTTTAAACTCTTCTTGCAAGCTGTTATGTGGGCCTCCCATTACAATGCTGCCGGTATGATATATAGTTACTATAGTCCTTTGCCGAATATTAGATATTTCTAAACGTAAATCATTGTTAGCATCTTCTGAAGAGTTGACTTGGTAGTTTTTACTATTAGAATAATCTGTAAACACTTTTGCTATCTTTTCAGCATTTGAAATAGATTTAGACATCTCTTAAACCCCCTAAAGTATTTCTATGATATAACCTCTTTCATTACTTACTTCCAAACGCATTGCACCTAATTTAAGTATACCCGAAATTCGCTTTATGTCCACTAGTCTATGCGACGAGTAATGGGCGCAGCCTTCCATGTCAAAACTGCGATGCCATTAAGGTAAACGCTGTTGTATAATATATCTGGAGCGGGAGATGTCTAGCTCGGGACAGAGGACGGGGATTGCTAAAATCGGAGACAGAGAGAAGCTCGAAGCCTTCAGGCGCCTGAGGGCCTGGCAGTGAGAATTGTAGCAAGAGGTGTGGGATTGCTTAGCTTGTCACCCTCACCTTTCCCGATTTAATCGGGACTCCCGTCGAGGGAGAGGAGATTGCTTCGGCCCGATAAATTGGGCCTCGCAATGACAGGCGGGGTCAAGGGAGAGGGAATTTGGCTCGCAATGCTAGAATGAAGTTATTTCTGCGACAAAATACTATAATAAGGTAGCGCAATGAGCGAATTTGACATCGCATCTTATGTTTCCCACATCGAGGCGAACCGTTCGGTCAAGGATGCCTTAATGCAAAGCTTAAAGACGCGCCGACCTCCATATCGCATCTCCGTAACCGATTTACTTAACCTCAAACAGGCTTACTTCAGGAGAAAGTATCCCGAAATCGTGCCGCCTCTGGAGAAACAGCAGCTTATGTGGGCCGGCACCGGCTTTCATAAGACCTTCGGCTCAGCCGTATCCAGCGAAGAATATCTGGAGCAATTTGTAGAGGCTGAGGGCATTGTGGGCAAGATTGACATCTACGAAAAGATTCCCGTAGAGGTTAAGACCACCTCCACGCCTGTAGACACGAAGGATTTATTGAAATACAGGCCAACTTATATTGAGCAATTGGGCATGTACTGCGCTATGGTCAATGCCCACGAGGGAGAAATTATCATCTATCAGCGCCAGGGAGAGGAATCGCCCTCGACTTCCCCTTTGCTTGTCTATCACGTTGCTTTCCCCGACCTGGAGGCAATTCGAGAGGAAATGCGGCGGAGACGAGACCTCCTGGTGCAAGCGCTCATTTCCAACGACCCCAGCAATCTCCCCGTCTGCCCCTGGCTCCACAAGCACTGTGATTATTCCCAGGTGTGCGACTGCTCAACCACATCGGTGCCAGCATCACACGAGATAGCTGATTTAGCCGGGGAAATCTACGCCGATAGCACAACTTGCGAGCAACTCCTCAGCAAAATGGCCGGGGCCCAACCATCCCAACTGTTTGGCATCAACGATATTGTTTTCCCCCGCAAAGCATATTTTGAGCGCCTTCAGTTGAATGAAGGAGTTCGGGAAGAGAAGGGAGAGTATCTTCGTTCCATGGATGAGCTCGGTTTTCTCGATGCACTCCGCGATTCACTACGCTACGGTTCCCCGGGCGAAGCGCAGAGGATTCCCGTGAAGCATGCGCCACTAGCCGACCTGGTCCAAACCTGGCAGAACCTGCCCACTATCCTGCGCGGCCCGAAATTTTCCTCACTGGTGGAAAGGGAACGTTTGCCCAGAGCATTCCCTCATTACTTCCTCCGGCTGGGATTTGACTGTGCCTTAACAGAGAACACAAAAGGCAGGCTGCTGCTCTACTATGTTAGAGTTCCCAAAGAGGATGCCAAGCTGATGGTCTATGATGTAAACTTCAGGAATTTGAATGCCGTTAAAGCTGAAGCATTACGCCGGCTCGAGCTTTTGGAAAAGGCGACATCACCACTGCAGCTTCCCAAATGCCCATCATGGATGTGCTCTTACTGCGACTACAGGCTTGAATGTGGCGAGGCATAACATAAAAAATAATTAGACCGCTCATCAAGGAAAGGATATGGAGCAAACAGGTGAGAATTCTATTAAAATAGAAATAAAGTATTGGGGAGGTGAGCAATGAATTGGTTGGACATAGTCATAATAGTTGTAGCAGTTTTAATGGGTATCGTGGGCTTGCGGCAAGGAATTATCAGGACAGTATTTGGCATTGCCGGGTTAATAGGTGGCATAGTTTTAGCCGGGCGCTATTACGGCGGACTTGCGGCAGTACTTTCTCCCTCCGGTGCTACCTGGGCCAACATAGCTGCTTACGCCATCATCTTAATAGCTACTTTAATTGTAGCTGGTGTGGTTGGCTGGCTCGTAGCCAAGCTGGTTCACCTCGTCCTGCTCGGTTGGCTTGATAGGCTTGTGGGCTGTATCCTCGGCGTCGTTATAGGGGGCCTGTTATGTGCTGCCGTTCTCGCTATTGTGGGTAAGTATTACCCGGGCGCGGGGGCAGTTATTAGTCAATCGGGCTTAGCTAGATTCCTGGTGGGAGGATTCCCCTTGTTATTAGCACTTCTGCCTGAGGAATTTGATTTCATCCGCGATTTCTTTACTACAAGCTAGGGTATAATTTACTCCCCAAGAACTTCATCTAATACCTTTTGGAATTCCTTCTTAGGCTTGTAGCCAAGAATTTGCTTAACAGGCTGACCGCCTTTAAATACGAGCATAGTGGGAATGGCGGCTATTCCGTATTTAACAGCCACAGGACCATTCTCATCCACATTCACCTTAGCAAAGCTCACCTTGCCATCGTAGTCCTTAGCCAGTTCCTCCAGAATAGGAGCGGCAGCCAGGCAAGGACCACACCATTGTGCCCAGAAATCTACCACAACCGGCGACTTCGATTGCAAAACAACATTCTGAAAGTTATCCTCACCTACTATTTGTTGTATCATTGAACTGACCTCCTTATTTAAAATGCTGTATCTAAAGAAAAAAAGTTAACGGCATTTCTCGTTGTCTGTTCAGCAATCGTAGCTTCAGCAATTCCTTTAAGTTGGGACACGGCCTCCAGTCCTCTTAAAACATCAGCAGGCTGGGACTCATACCGTGCTTCTCTTCCATAAGTGACAGGGCAATCTGTCTCTAGAAGCAATCTCGGCAAAGGTGCTTCTTTGACTGCCCTTCTATGTTCTTCATGATACTCCGTAGCTGGCGTAGCCGAAATAAAATAGCCACCGCTAATTATATCCGTAAGAACACTGGAAAAGCCAGTAAACCAGTGAAAAACGGCTTTCTCCACGCCGGCATCCTGAATCAGGTGCAGTGCATCCTTCCAGGCATATCTACTGTGAATTACCGCTGGCTTAGCATGTTTCCTGGCTATGTCCAAAAGCCGACCAAGAACCTCTTTCTGCAATTCCTTGGATGCAACCTTCAACACCCTCTTGTCATAGTCCAGCCCTATTTCACCAACAGCAACTGATGAAGCAATATTTTGCTCAATAAATCGCAAATTATCATCTATCTCGAATGCTCCCAGATTACCTAGCTCCCAGGGATGTAAGCCCAAAGCAGGATAGACAAAACGGCGATGCTTTTGCGATATTTCCAATGTTTTTATATTCGATTGGTGGTTCGACCCCACAGCTACTATGGCAATAACGCCTGCTTTTTTAGCTTCCCCAAGCGTCAAATCGAGGTTTTTCAGTTCGTCAAGATGGGCATGGGTATCGATGAGCTTGTACACTAGATTTTCTTCTCTTTAAGCATAGCCTTGTAATACTTAAGCCCCTCCTTAGTCGGCTTGTAGCCGTAGAGGGAGAGCCTGTCTTCCTGTTCCCTGGTAATTAAATTTGCCGATACCAATGCCCTCAACATTGCCTCGCCGAAGTACCCGGCCAAATTAAGGTGATGGTCGGGAACTGCCTTGTTAGTCGCTTCATACTCCCGACAAATAGCAGCCAGGAGCTTCGCCGGCTCCTTTTCCAGGTTCTGGAGGAGAGCCTGCATAGTCTCTGTCTGTTTTACTACGTCAACAAAATCTTCGAAAGCACCCATGTCCGCTAACCCTTAATTTTAACAGTAATGAAGAGGTCACCGGGAGTCTGCCCTTCCAATCCCATCCCTCTCAGCCTGACCTTCGTGCCCCGGGTAACTCCTGGTGGAACTTTAACTATAAGTTTTTTCCTTTCCTTGCCTCTCTTATATTTTATTTTCTTATCGACACCGGATGCAGCTTCTTCCTGAGAGAGATGGATTTCATGGTACAAATCCTCTCCCTTGCTCCGCCAGGAGAGTTCCGGCACACCAAGCATTCTCTTAAGGGTAAACCTGATGACCTTGCCGAAAAGCCGTAACAATAAAGGTGGTCTATACTCCGAAGTCGATGTGGACCCATCTCCTCCTGATGGTTGACCTGAGGAGGTGAAAATAAAACCTCTGCCACCGAAAAACAAATTGTTCACGAATCCTTCATCGAATCTCAAACCAGCCTCTTGAAACATCCTTGCCAGCTCTTGAAATAAATAGGGATTGTTAAAGGCATCCGCAAATACCTGCTCCTGGCTGTAATAGCGCCCACCGGCATATTGAGCACCATATCCAGCAAAGCCGGCCTGTCTCATTCTATCATATTCCTGCCGCTTCACCTCGTCGCCCAACACGGCATAGGCTTCGTTGATTTCCTTAAATTTTTCCCCTGCCCACTGCTCATTTCCTAAATTCTTGTCGGGATGATATTTCATAGCAAGCTTTCTGAAAGCACGTCTTATTTCCTCGTGACTGGCCCCCTCAGAAACACCAAGAATAGAGTAATAATCCTTCGTACCGCGATACATTTGCCTGAAAAGATATTTTAACGATTAAAGCCCGCTGCGGCAAATCGAACAAGTCCCTGCAAAGTTCCTCTCCCTCACCCCTCTGTCATTGCGAGACCCGATTTATCGGGCCGAAGCAATCTCCTCTCCCTCGATGGGAGAGATTAAGAGCCTATCCTGAGTTTATCGAAGGATGAGGGTGAAAATATCTGAAAGTTATCCTGCCTCCTTAGTTTCTTGGTGGCGGGGGTTGGATTTAAACCAGCGAGCTCCTAATTATGAGCTTCAAAAAGGTGAGTTTTTAGTTACGGAGTTATGGCTGTGAGAAGCTGGATATGGTGCTGAGATGTACCAGATTAGTGGAGTTTGAGGATATCTTGAGGCTTTCTCAGATGCTTGACAAACATAGGTGAGCCAACTATATTTCCTCTTAATCAAACTACTATGACCTGAAAAACCGGGCTTAAAGGCCTGCGGGATAGAGTCTTAACAAAGGAGGACCAAGGTGGGAAAGGAAATTTCTATTTACAACCTGGCCGATGGTGTGACCGATGAGCAGTACCGGGAGTACGTTAAAAATACCAAGGGCCCCTTCCTGGAGAGCCTGCCCTCGGTTAGGAAGTTCGAGCTGGTCAGGATAAAGGGGGCGGTGACGGGGGAGTCTCCCTATACCTATGTCGGCATCCTGCATGTGGACAACCTGGATGAATTCTATAAGAGAGATGTCCCATCTCAGCAATTCCAGGAATTTCTAAAGGAAGTGATGCCGATGATTAAGCAGGAAGGCTATCATATGATGTACGGGGAGGAAATCTATTAATCTATTTGTTGGGCAAGCGCCGGAAGGTGGGGTCCAAGCCGGATATTACAGCCTTATTTGACATTTGGGTTGCTGGCCCCAAAAATTAAAGGGGAGCGTTAACGCTCCCCTTAGTTTTGTCTTGGTGGCGGGGGTTGGATTTGAACCAACGACCTCCGGGTTATGAGCCCGACGAGCTACCACTGCTCTACCCCGCGTCGAAACACCTATCTTATCATTTTATAAGGTTTTGTGCTCAGCCTGGCGTAGGTCAAGGCCTCGGCCATTAGTACGGCTTAGCTAAACAGATTACTCTGCTTACACATGCCGCCTATCAAGCAAGTAGTCTACTTGCGGCCTTACCTGGTTAACCCAGTGGGAGATCTCATCTTGGGGTGGGCTTCGCGCTTAGATGCTTTCAGCACTTATCCCAACCAGACATAGCTACCCAGCACTGCTCCTGGCGGAACAACTGGCACACCAGAGGTCTGTCCCTCCTAATCCTCTCGTACTAAGGAGAGCTCCCCTCAAATCTCCGGCGCCCACGACGGATAGAGACCGACCTGTCTCACGACGGTCTGAACCCAGCTCGCGTGCCGCTTTAATGGGCGAACAGCCCAACCCTTGGGACCTTCTCCAGCCCCAGGATGCGACGAGCCGACATCGAGGTGCCAAACCTTGCCGTCGATGTGAACTCTTGGGCAAGATAAGCCTGTTTTCCCTAGCGTAGCTTTTAGCCGATAAGCCACGGCCTTTCCATACAGTGCCGTAGGATCACTTTGCCCGACTTTCGTCCCTGTTCGACTTGTGTGTCTCACAGTCAAGCTCCCTTATGCCAATGCACTCTACACACGGTTTCCATTCGTGCTGAGGGAACCTTTGGACGCCTCCGTTACCTTTTAGGAGGCAACCGCCCCAGTCAAACTACCCACCAGACATTGTCCCCCGATTTCTCGGGGTTAGAACCAAAACCAAACAAGAGTGGTATTTCACCGTTGGCTCCACCGAGGCTGACGCCCCAGTTTCTCAGCCTCCCACCTATCCTACACATGCTTAGCCTAAGCTCAATGCCAAGCTATAGTAAAGCTGCTAGGGTCTTTTTGTCCTGTCGCGGGTAGAGGGCATCTTCACCCCCATTGCAATTTCACCGAGTCCCTCGTTGAGACAGCGCCCAGATCGTTACACCATTCGTGCAGGTCGGAACTTACCCGACAAGGGATTTCGCTACCTTAGGACCGTTATAGTTACGGCCGCCGTTCACCAGGGCTTCGGTTCAAAGCTTTGAATGTTACCATCCTAACCTCTCTCCTTAACCTTCTGGCACCGGGCAGGTATCAGCCTCTATATTTCAGCTTTTTCGCTTTAGCAGAGACCTATGTTTTTGTTAAACAGTCGCCTGGGCCAATTTTGTGCCCCCCGACAAAGTCGGGGCCCCCTTCTCCCGAAGTTACGGGGTTAGATTGCCGAGTTCCTTAACGAGGGTTCTCTCGAACACCTTGGGACACTCATCCCCACCTACCAGTGGCGGTTTGCGGTACAGGCGCTTAGCCTTTTAGCAACGAGGCTTTTCTTGACAGTATAGGCTCAGTTGAGTTTTGTCGGGTTGCCCCTCAAATTCTCCCTCCCCTCAGCTTAATACCAGGGTGGATTTGCCTGCCCTGATGCACCTTGAGTTGGAAACACACCATGTCCATTAGGCATGCTCAACCTACCTTCCTGTGTCCCCCCTTTGCCTTAAAACAAAAGCTACGCGGTGTAGGAATATTAACCTACTATCCATCGCTTGCCCCATTAGGGTTCAGCTTAGGCCTGACTAACCCTACGCCGATAAACGTTGCGTAGGAAACCTTAGGTTTACGGTGGGCATGATTTTCACATGCCTTCACGCTACTCATACCGACATTCTCACTTGTCATTGCTCCACAATGGCTTACACCACAGCTTCGCAGCCATGACAACGCTCCCCTACCCCCAACACTCAACGAATTGAGTGCTGAGCCATAGCTTCGGTAGCAGACTTGAGCCCCGTTAAATTGTCGGTGCAGTACCACTCGACCAGTGAGCTGTTACGCACTCTTTAAAGGATGGCTGCTTCTGAGCCAACCTCCTGGCTGTTTCTGCGACACAACTTCCTTTCCCACTTAGCCTGCGTTTAGGGACCTTAGCTGATGGTCTGGGCTGTTTCCCTCTCGACTATGGAGCTTAGCCCCCACAGTCTCACTCCCAGGATTATATTTACGGCATTCGCAGTTTGGTTGAGTTCGGTAGCCTCACGGTCCCTGGCTCATCCAGAGCTCTACCTCCGCAAACTATCTCCTGAGGCTGCACGTAAATGCATTTCGGGGAGAACCAGCTATTTCCGGGTTCGTTTGGCATTTCACCTGCACTATCCACAGCTCATCCTAGAATTTTGCCTGATTCACAAGTTCGAGCCTCCACTCAATTTTACTTGAGCTTCACTCTGGCCATGGATAGATCACCCGGTTTCGGGTCTGATCCATGCGACCTGCTCAGTAAACTGAGCCTCGCCCTATTCAGACTCGCTTTCGCTTCGGCTCCGCAACTAAGTTGCTTAACCCAGCCACATAGATCAACTCGTCGGTTCATTCTTCAATAGGCACGCCATCAGTCCGATAAATCGGACCTCTGACTGCTTGTAAGCACAGGGTTTCAGATTCTATTTCACTCCCCTCCCGGGGTGCTTTTCACCTTTCCCTCACGGTACTGGTTCACTATCGGTCATCAGCAGTATTTAGCCTTGGAGGATGGTCCCCCCTGCTTCCCACAGGATTCCTCGTGTCCCGTGGTACTCAAGAACACAAGCAGAGACTTTTCCTTTTCGCCTACCGGACTATCACCTTCTACGGTTGCCCTTTCCAGAAGCATTCGACTAAGGAAAAGTTTTGTCACTCTGTGGCAGACCTTGGAGTCTGCCCCTTGCGTCTTACAACCCCAAAATAGCTTAGGATCCAAGCCCACTTAGCTATCCTGGTTTGGGCTTTTCCCCTTTCGTTCGCCACTACTCAGGGAATCTCTTTTGATTTCTCTTCCTCAGGTTACTAAGATGTTTCAGTTCACCCAGTTCCCCCTCCGATATAATCGGAGCGCTTGGGCCTTCACCCAAGCAGGTTGCCCCATTCGGGAATCCCCAGCTAAGCTAGCTAGACAGCTCACTGAGGCTTTTCGCAGTCTTGCCACGCCCTTCTTCGGCCGCTGATGCCAAGGCATCCACCCTATGCTCTTTCTCCCTTGACCCACGCCAGACAGAACACAAAACCTATTCAATTGTTAACGTGCGAAAATGGTCTCCGTTCAGGAGTATGCCCATTATACAGCACAGCCTTTTCGTTGTCAAATAAATCCAAACGTCGTTAAATTTAATATTTTAAGTTCCCGTGACAAAATCCGTCAATCTGTCGTTGCGAACCTGATTGCTTCTCCCCCAAACTCCTTCTGTCATTGCGAGTCCCGATTTATCGAGACAAAGCAATCTCCTCTACCTTGACGGGAGAAGATTAAGAGCATGTCCTAGCCTGTCGAAACCCTAACGTTTGGTTTTAAGGGCGGAGAGCGACTTTTGCTTGGCCGCCTGTTTCATAAACCGGGCTATGTTCTCGGTCTCATTTCTCCTTACTTCCTCTACAACCCCTCCAGAATCGAGATAATCATACGCCTTGTCTCTTAGCGTCTCGAGCAGCCTCTTCAAGGCAAGCTTATCCTCATCCGATAGTGGCGATAGGATTTCCTGGATGAGCCCCCAGCCCGCTGCAGTTGCCAGTACATAGGCCTTCTCCGCCTTGCTGGTGATAGTCAGAAACACTGTCCTGCGGTCCTTCCTATCTCTTGCCCGTCTGACCAGACCAGCTTTGACCATGCGGTCGATTATCATACTGACGCTGTTCACGCTACGGTCTAACCAACGGGCTACGTCAGTTGGCCTTACAGGACCATCGATGTGTTTTATAACCATGAGCACCGCGTGCTGCTCCGTAGTGAGCCCGTGTTCACCAAATACTCGGTCCTCACACTTCACAATCAGGTTGTAGGTTTGGCGCAGCAGGACCCACGCTCCTTTATCTGGATTTTCGAATTCGAACTTTATCGGCATATTTATCTCCTCTTGCTATTTTATTTGTCTCTGCTTGTTTGGTCCGCCGGAGGGGCAATCTCAGCCCTCATCACATGGCCTTCTTCTTTCTACCACCCTGGCGTCTGGCTCCGGGAGTGGAGGGCAAAGCGTACAGGTCCAGCCATTTCCTTAAATTGGCCTTCTTCTCGAGCTCGTTTCTCTTCACTTTTTCCGTATCCACTCCAGGATTGAGATAGCTTAATAACTCATATTTTAGAGTCTCGAGCTGACTGACAAAGGTACGCCTGTCTTCAGACGATAGCGGCGACAGAATTTTCTGGATAAACTCCAATCCTCCCAGAGTTGCTGGTTTAAGGGCATTCTTCCCTTTGCTGGTGATACTCAGACATACCGCCCTGCGGTCATTCCTGTCTCTTACCCGTTTGACCAGACCAGCTTTGACCATGCGGTCGATTATCATACTAACGCTGTTCGTGCTACGTTCTAACCACCGGGCTACGTCAGTTACCTTTGCAGGCTCACCGAGGTATTCCATACTCACGAGCACTCCGTACTGCTCCGTAGTAAGCCCATGCTCCCCGAATATTTGGTCCTCACACCGCTTAAGCAGGGTGTAGGTTTGATACATCAAGCGCCAAAATCTCAAAGTCAGATTTTCGGATTCGGACTTCACCGTCATATTTAGCCTCTCCTGATTATTTCACGGGACCTTTACTCGTTTGGAAAGCCAATATATTGTAACAAATTTGTATTATTTAAGACAAATCAACATGGCTTAATAATAGATTTCTCCAATCCGAGCAGCCTTGCATTGTCTTAATCACGATTCATTCAAAACGTGCTAAAAAGAAGAGCCCTGCAATGACACACTGAGGCGATTATTCCAGGAGCATGTTATATATCAACCTAGTTTTGCCTACCCTGACTGCTAAGGAAGCCAATGCCTTGTGGCTTCTTTTCTGTCCGCCTTAACCATGGCGCCAGTAGTTACTCTAAGGCAGGGCATCCTCCCCGGGAGTATGGCTTAAGTGCTTCAATGTTAACATGAGAATAATTCGCTTGCTATTGTGCTAACCTCTGGTTTACTCACGGGGTTAGCATGGTGTAGAATACTGAGGTGGCATGGTATTATATAGAGAGGCGCTCATCTTTGCCCCGAAGCACACCCGCAAAGTGAAGTTACGAAGAATGCCTGTGGAAAAGATAAGGGTAGTGGTAATAGAGGACGAAGCCCTGTTTCGAGAAGTGCTGGTTGACGCTCTATCCCGGAAGGGTGGTCTAGAGGTAGTAGGTACGACGGATGATGCTGAGAAGGCGATTGCGCTGGCCCGGCAGACCAAACCCGACGTGATGCTGATGGATATTGAGCTTGCCGGCGAAATGGACGGCATTGATGCGGCACTGGCAATCAAGAGGGAGAATCCTGAGATTGGCATCGTTATCCTCTCCGCACATGATAATCCCCGCTATGTGACCAGCCTGCCGCTTGGAGAGAGCACGGGGTGGGCATATCTTTTAAAGCAGACGGTTCGCGACGTATCCACAGTTGTCCAGGCCATTGAGGGATGCGCGCGGGGTATGGTGGTCATGGACCCGGCGGTGATGGCGAAGCTGCACCCTCGGAAAGGGTCTAATGTTTACAGACTTACACCCAGGCAGCAGGATGTGCTCCGGTTGCTTGCGGAGGGGTTCAATAATGCCACTATCGCCAGAGAACTGGCACTGACGGAGAGGTCCGTTGAAAGCTACATCAACGTCATCTATCAGCATCTGGGACTTGCCGGCGAGTCGGAAATCAACATGCGGGTCAAGGCTGCCCTGGCGTTCCTGAAATCCTCACAGCGACGTTAGCGCAGGAGCACGGATTGCGTAAACCCCGGCTAATTGCCGTGCGAGCATGATATTGTAGTATGATAGAACCATACTACAATATAAGCGTTGAAAACTAGCAAGTCAAAGGATGGGAGTCGCCATACCGACCTATTCTGGTTGATGACGATACTTGTTTAGAGATTAGCCGTGCCATTTGATGGAAGCGAGCAAGCACTTTCAGGTATTGGGAGAGGCTGGTAGTGCTGCAGGGCGCCGGGCCTTTATTCCAAAGGCTGACCTTCCTGTCACTGTCCTGTTTCAAGTCTAGCAAGAGGCAGCTCTGCCGTAACCTGTGTGCCCTTGCCGGGAATGCTCTCGATGGTGCAACTGCCTCCCGCCGCCGCTGCGTAGTCCGAAATCAGCAAGAGGCCAATACCGGTTGAAGGTCTTGTTGTATTAGAGCCAGAACCATCATCCCTCACCGTAAGGCGCAATATTCGACCATCAGACGACAGTTTCACCACTATATTGTTCGCCGCCGGCGTGTGTTTGGAGATATTGCTCAAGGCTTCCTCAGCAATGCGATACAGTGCCAGCTTCACATTATCTGGAATAAGCTTTCTATTCGCTTGCTCTCTATCTCTCAGTTTTTTGCTCACCTGCAAATCAACAGGTAGCTTGGTGCTATACTCGTCTATTAGGGATTCCAGGCCGGTAGTTATTCCCAGGCGTAAGATGGAAGGGAAAAGGCGATGGCTGATAGACCGTATGTGTTCGTTTTGCAGCTCCTCAAGTCTCTGGCGGACGTCAGCTAGCTCCTCGGTCATCCACTTTGACCGGGTCCTGGCCTCAAGCTCTGCAATCTTATGCTCCAGTAATATAAGCCGGCTTTGCACCGTCCCGTGAAGCTGACTGGCAATGTCTTTACGCAGGGACTCTTGAGCGTTGATAAGGCGTTGGTGTGATTTACTTAGCTCTTGCGCCCGTGCCGCGGCTATTTCGCGCTCGTGTGACTGTCTCTCCGTTTCTTTTTGCTGGGTGATGTCATGGAAAATGCCCAGTACACCGACAATTTTGCCTCTTTCATCTATGAACGGGGTCTTGAATGTTTCCACGATCCTTTCTTGTCCGCGTTCGATGTATCTCTCTTCAATTCTTTCTGTATTCCCCGACTGAATCACTCTTTTATCGTCTGCTCTATATTTTTCGGCCAGGTTCCTGGGATAGAAGTCATAATCTGTATGCCCCAAGAACTCTGCGGGCTTTATCTGCAGGTCTTCGGCGAAATTGCTATTGCAGGAAATGTAAACTGAATCCTTGTCCTTAAAGAATATTTTCTGTGGGATATTTTCAACCAGAGTTCTGTATTTTCCTTCGCTTTCCATAAGAGCCTGCTCCGCCCGCTTACGCTCGGTGATATTCCGCACAAATACGACTACTTGCCCGCCCTCCACATCAATGTAATGCGCGCTAACCTCAACATCAATTATCTTACCGTCTTTGCATTGATGCCGGGTCTCAAAAAAGTCGTAACCCTGCGCCACTACCTTTTTCATATGCCGAGCACTATCTTCAGGCGTTTCTATCGCTTCAGTATCAGGTATGGACATCTTAAGCAGTTCTTCACGAGTATAACCAACCATCTTACAGTATGAATCGTTGACCTCTAGCAATCTAGTATCCAGACCCACGACATAAAAACCGTCAAGGGCTGTTTCTAATATTATCCGATGTTTCTCCTCTGAGCGCTTGCGCTCGGTGATATTCCTGCCAATCTCAAGGCAGGAAACAACCCTTCCCTTGGCGTCTCTGATGGGATTAGCTGTAATCTCCCAGAAGGAGAGCTCCCCCGAGGGCAGTACCCGCTGCTTCTCTAAGATATGTGACTTACCATCCTTAAATGCCTCTTCTACCGGGCACCCGTCACACACCCTCTCTCTGCCTTCATAAGCTCGGTAGCATTTCTCCCCCACGTGGTCACCGCCAGTACTTATTCTCGACGGCTCATTCTGAAAAATAATGTTATATTCTGTATCCTGTATGGTGAGACCATCATCCGTGGCGTCTATTACCGATTGCAGCTTGTTCTTCTCGGTTTGAAGCGCCTCCTCTACCCGCTTGCGCTCGGTAATGTTCCGGGCTAGCTCCAGGCAGGAGACAATCTTACCCCCGGCGTCTCTGATGGGACTAGCCGTATTCTCCCAGAAGGTAACCTTCCCCGAGATTATCGTCTTCCTCTCCGCGGTGTGTGACTTACCATCCTTAAATGCCTCTTTTACCGGGCACCTTTCACACACCTTCTCTCTGCCTTCATAAACTCGGTAGCATTTCTCCCCCACGCGGTCACCACCAGAAGCTATCCTCGACTGCTCATTCTGGCAAATAATGTTATATTCTTTATCTTGTATGGTGACGGTGTATTCCATGGCCTCCATTAGTGATAGTAGTGATAGCAGCTTATTATGCTCGGCTTGAAGCGCCTCCTCAGCCTGATTGAGCGACGAATTCAGTGAGGAATCTGTGGAATTACGTGGCGAGGTACATTTCGCTTTCATCATTATATCTCCTTACGTACCGTTTTCTTGCAGGTAACATCCCTCTAGCTTAAGGTTGCCATGTCACTGGAAATAATACCATTTATCTGATGTGCTCGCTCCACATAGTCGTTTAACTCGGGTGAATTGGGTAGAAGTACGAACAACCTGAGCTCAATGGAATTTAAGCTAATAAGAGCCCCGCAATGACACACTGAGGCGCTTATTCCAGGAGCATGTTATCTATCAACCTAGTTTTGCCTATCCTGACGGCTAAGGAAGTCAATGCCGGGTGGTCGATCGAGTTCAATTCTTCCAGTGTTTCAGTATCAGCAATGCTGACGTAGTCAATTCGGGCTAGAGGTTCTTTTTGGACAAGTGAGGTCATTTGCCGGCGAATCTTTTCAGCATCCTTTTCCCCACCCTGACGCAATTGCCGGGCTAAGGTAAGAGCCTTGAACAATATTGTGGCTGCCTGGCGCTCCCCGGGGCTGAGGTAACTATTGCGGCTGCTCATGGCCAGTCCATCGCTCTCCCTGACCGTAGTTACAGCAACGATCTCTATCCCCATGTTGAGATCAGCCACCATTCTCTTAATGACCACCGCCTGCTGGGCATCTTTCTGCCCGAAGTAAGCCTTGGTTGGCTGGACAATATTGAATAGCTTGGCCACTACGGTGGCTACGCCCCGAAAGTGTCCCGGACGAGATGCTCCCTCAAGTCGCCCGGTTACCTTATCCACGTCCACCCAGCTACTAAATTCGGACGGGTACATCTCGTCATCGGAGGGGACAAAAACAATATCCACCCCCCCTCCCCGCAACAACTCCAGGTCACGATCAAGGTCTCGGAGATAAGCGCCGAAATCTTCCCTGGGACCAAATTGAGTGGGGTTAACGTAAATACTAACAATAACGGCGGGATTTTCTATCCTGGCCTGCTTCACTAAAGCCAGATGACCTTCGTGTAGATAGCCCATAGTGGGAACGAAGCCAACTGAGCCGCTGAACTTTTGCCTTAATGCCCTTGCTTCGGCGATTGTTTTCGCTACCTGCATTTGGATTGCTTCGCTTCGCTCGCAATGACATCGATGAGGCTTTCATCCATGGTATAGCTGTGTTCCATGGTGGGGAAACTGAGAGATTTAACTTCAGATATATAACTAGAAACAGCGGTCTTGATATCTCCGGCTAACCTGGCATATTGCTTGGCATGCCTAGGCACGAATTCAGTATAAAGGCCCAGAAGATCGCTAATTACCTGGACTTGACCGTCACAATCAGGTCCGGCGCCGATGCCGATTGTGGGGATAGCCAGCTTTTGAGTAATCAGCTTGGAAAGAGGTGCTGGGGTGCACTCCAGGACGATAGCGAAGGCGCCAGCTTCCTCCAAAATACGGGCATCGCCAAGCAACTTTTTGGCTTCCTCCGCCACCTTACCCTGTATCTTAAACCCCCCCAACTGATGTATATATTGTGGAGTAAGCCCAATATGTCCCATAACCGGGATGCCACAGTCAACAAGGCGTCTGACTTTCTCAGCAACACTCTCGCCTCCCTCCAACTTCACCGCCTGTGCTCCCCCTTCCTGGATAAACCTTGCAGCATTATGTAAAGCATCCGAGACGCTGATATGATAGGTCATAAACGGCATATCGCCTATTATTAAGGCCTTCTTGGCTCCCCTCACTACAGCTTTGGTATGATGAATCATCTCCTCCATAGTCACCGGGATGGTTGACTCATAGCCCAACATCACCATCCCCAAGCTATCCCCAACCAATATCAAAGGCACGCCAGCTTCATCAACCATCTTGGCCGTTACATAGTCATAAGCGGTAAGCATAGGTATCTTTTCTTTCCTCTGCTTCATCTCTTTTATCTCGGTAATAGTAACCCGCATCGTTTCCCCTTAAAACAGTAGTCAGAATTTAGCAATCAGAGGTCACCCCTACTGGCTACTGGCTACTGGCTTCTGAATTCTTTCCCATTGAGGAACCATAGGTAAAGGCTCAATGATTCTGTTTTGACTATCCACACGAACTATGCTGGGGGTCATGCTGATTGCCTCATCATCAGGAACCTGGCAATAAGAGAGGATGAGAACTATGTCTCCCTTTGCCACCAGTCTGGCGGCAGCACCATTGATACCAATAATCCCCGAATTTGCCTCACCTTCGATAGCATAAGTGCTGAACCTGGCCCCATTGTTAACGTTCAGCACCTCCACTCTTTCGAAGGGCAAGATGTCGCTGGCCTCCATGAGGGATGTGTCAATAGTGATACTGCCTTCGTAATCTAAATCGACTTGAGTAACCCGGGCTCGGTGGATTTTACTTTTCATCATAGTTCTCATTTTCTATCTCCCTTCCTACTCCGATTTCATCGGAGTAAAGCTTTCATCTCTTCTGCTTTCTGTTCATTGACCTTGCCCTTAGCTAAAGCAATCGGAATGGTCTGAAGCCCCAGCTCCTTATAGGTAGTGAGCAGAGAGGGACTCCTGGTCTCAAGAGCGCTCAAGTGCCTCTCTATAGTACCTAAATCCCCGCGGGCAACAGGACCGGTAAGGCAGTCAGGCAAGCCGATAGTGCCAATATTGTTTATCGTTCCTGCGAGCAAGGGCAACAAGGCCCTGGTCGCCTCCTTCGCCGATACCCCGAAATCCAGCCACAAGTCCAGAGCCAGCTTAAACAGGGTCACCAGATAATTACAAGCGAAAACGGCTGCTGCGTGATACAGCACCTTGTCCCCTGGCTTAAGTTCCACCCAGTTGCCGTTCAGGAGGAGAGTAAACTCCTTCAGCGTTGATAATAGGGGCTCTTCAGCTTCCAAGGCGAAGGTAGAGCCAGACAGGTTTTCTATGGCCTGGTCAACATCGGCAAAAGTCTGCAATGGGTGAAAAGAGCCAACAGCAGCCCCAAGTTTTCTTGCTGATCCCAGAATATCTACGGAATGAGCGCCACTGCAATGCACAACGCTTTGTCCTTCATGCCAATGAACTTCACTGCATACCCGGGCTATAGCATCGTCAGGAGTGGTGATGAAGACCAGCTCAGCAGCATCTGCCACTTCCTGAGCTGCATGACAAACCTGGCACTTGGGCACCAGCCTGGCCAGCTTCTGTGCCGAGGACAAAGTTCGGCTGGACACAGCCACCACCGGGCATCTTTTTTGAGAAAGCCGTACTGCCAGAGCAGTGCCCGTCGTTCCAGCGCCGATAAAGCCTGTCTTTATCACCTGTTCACACCCTCAGCCGTTATAGCGCCATACATAACCATAAATTAAAAAACCCTCCCGGCACAACCGAGAGGGTTATCACGACAACCCATCCTGTCCGTCTCGGTCACCGCCGATCCAAGCGGACTTTTAACTACTCACTTCTCTAGCTCACTGCCCTAAAAGTCAATGGCTATTTCATATGATAATAAATACATATTATTTTGTCAACATGGCGAGGACTATGTTAGGGAGTGATATAATACTGTAAGCTGGAGATTTTGGGGAAACTAAAATGCCCAAAATTAAACAACCTCGGACGGATAATCGGAGGTGGCAATGAAAATTAGAAAAATGCTCTTACCCTCTTTGCTCCCTATCGCTCTGGTCTTCAGCCTGATTCTTCCTGCTTCGGTAGCGGGAGCTTCAGCAGTCGTGCATTGGCCAGATGATCGTTCTATCAGTCATTTGTCGGTAGAGAGCTCAAGCGCTGCTTCGGCAATAGCACTGAATGCGCCCCAAAGGCAGATAACGCCCATGGTCACCGCAGGCTCAGCTCATACTGTGGGACTCAAGTCCGACGGCACCGTGGTCGCCGTTGGTGACAACGAATACGGGCAGTGCAATGTCGAAGGCTGGACGGATGTCGTCCAGGTCGCCGCAGGCTCAGCTCATACTGTGGGACTCAAGTCCGACGGCACCGTGGTCGCCGTTGGTGACAACGAATACGGGCAGTGCAATGTCGAAGGCTGGACGGATATCGTCCAGGTCGCCGCAGGCGGCTGGCATACGGTGGGGCTTAAGGCCGACAATACCGTGGTCGCCGCGGGATACAATGACAACGGGCGGTGCGAGGTAAGCGGCTGGAAAAACATCGTCCAGGTCGCCGCAAGCCGGTATCACACCGTAGGGCTTAGGACCGACGGCACCGTGGTCGCCGTGGGTGACAATAAATACGGGCAGTGCGATGTCGAAGGCTGGACGGACATCACTCAGGTCGCTGCAGGCGACGGTCACACAGTGGGGCTTGAGGCCGATAGCACCGTGGTCTCCGTAGGTGACAACGGCTGGGGACAGCGTAAGATCGGCGGATGGATAGACATCACCCAGGTCGCTGCAGGCGAAGAGCATACGGTGGGACTCAAGTCCGACGGCACCGTGGTCGCTGTGGGATGGAACATGCACGGTCGGTGTGACGTCGGCAGATGGACAGACATTACCCAGGTCACTACACTCAGCTACCATACAGTGGGGCTTAAGACCGACGGCACCGTGGTCGCTGTGGGATGGAACAAGTACGGGCAGTGCAACGTCGGCGGCTGGACGGACATCGCCCAGGTCGCCGCAGGCTACTGGCACGTAGTAGGGCTCAAAACCGACAGCACCGTGGTCGCCGTGGGTGACAACAACAATGGGCAGTGCGATGTCGGCGGCTGGACGGATATCACCCAGGTCGCCGCACATTACGATCACACGGTGGGGCTCAAGTCCGACGGCACCGTGGTCACCGCGGGAGCCAACAGCTCCGGACAGTGCGATGTCGGCGGCTGGATGGATATCGTCCAGGTCGCTGCAGGCTGGAGTCACACGGTGGGGCTTAAGGCCGACAGCGCCGTGGTTGCCGTGGGAGCCAACGGAACCGGGCAGTGCAATGTCGAAGGCTGGACGAATATCACTCAGGTCGCTGCAGGCTGGAGTCACACAGTGGGGCTTAAGGCCAACGGCACCGTGGTCGCCGTGGGAGCCAACAGCTCCGGACAGTGCAATGTCGGCGGCTGGACGGACATCACCCAGGTCGCCACAACCCGGTATCACACGGTGGGACTTAAGGCCAACGGCACCGTGGTCGCCGTGGGAGCCAACGGCTCCGGACAGTGCGATGTCAATGGCTGGACAGACATCGTCCAGGTCGCTGCAGGTTGGACTCACACGGTAGGGCTTAAGGCCGACAACACCGTAGCCGCCGTGGGAGCCAACAGCTCCGGACAGTGCGATGTCGGCGGCTGGACAGACATCGTACAAGGCACCGCAGGCGGCTATCACACGGTGGGGCTTAAGGCCGACGGCACCGTGGTCACCGCAGGCCCTGAGATCGAGTTTGCCATCTGGAATCTGGTACTTGCGGTGCCATCGTTCCAGTGTGTCCTGACCACCTCCAGCACTGCTGGAGGTTCGGTAACCACCCCTGGCGAGAGGAGTTTTACCTATAATGTTGGGATGGTAATCGACCTGGTGGCCGAGCCTGAGAAGGGCTACCGCTTTGCCAACTGGTCGGGTGATGTGGACACAATCGCCCGTGTGAGCGCCCCCACAACCACCATCACCATGAGTGGCTACTACTCCATAACAGCCAACTTTGAGGAGATTCCACCAGTCAACTGGCCATTAATTGGCGGAGCTATAGCTGCGGTAGTAGCAGTGGGGCTGGTGATTTTTTTCATGCGTAGACGAGGCAGAAGTCCAGCGGACACCTGAAGGCGAAAGGTCTAATTAAAGGGAAGAATAAAAATCCTATCAAAACGCAAATTCTTTAACCTTTGCTCTGTCATTTTGCACTTTTATTTTTGCTTTTTACATTTTGAAGGGATTTGTTTAGAGTTTAGAAATTAGGATTTAGAATTTAGCCGCAGGGATTGCCACGCTTCGCTCGCAACGACAAAAAGGGAGGGCTGCTCTAAGCACCCTCCTGTCCTTCCTGGCTGCAAAACCTGATGACCTCAGCAAAATTATTAATTCTCGTGAGGTTGGTGCTTTCCACAAAGCCGTCATAGGTGAGGTTGATCCAGGGCTTGCGATACAGGACACTGAACTTATCTGACATGGCAGCCACAATTCCACCGGGCATACAGCCATGAGGCATTACCGATATCACACCAGCAAACTTAGGATTCTCCATCCATTCGACTCCACTACCTACACTGAGAACTGCCTCACTTCCGCATTTTGGGGAAAGCCACTGGCTTGTCCATCTCAGTACCTCTTCCGTTGAGGGCTCCCTCACATCAACCAGGTCCTGGAAATGTTTGACTACCGTGTGCTCGTCATGCTCCCAGACACGCTTTATCACGTAGCTAATCAATGCCTTCAGGAATTTGCGGTCCCTGACAGCATCCTCAACATGCCGGTAGAAGATATATTTTATCCATTCCCCTATTGAAGAAACGACGACCTCCAGCCCAGCCTTTTCGCACTCCTTGACCAGGTCCTGGTTGCTAAATCTGTTGGAGCGTAGAAAGATTTCGCCATTAATGCCCACCAGAGGCCTGCGGGGCAGTTCACGGTCAATGAGAGACCGGAAATGAGAGGTTACCTGGCTCAGGATATCATCGAAACTTTCCTTGTGACGGATGCGACCTATAATTCTGCCGAGATATTCGTCAAACAGTTCGT
>Ga0307428_1000113_pt1 | contig 71437 bp, 64 predicted proteins | sample SalMarWE160240MG_FD_202161 | JGI IMG/M metagenome (GOLD analysis project Ga0307428, IMG submission 202161) | Salt marsh sediment microbial communities from the Plum Island Ecosystem LTER, Massachusetts, United States - WE1603-240 | ecosystem: Environmental > Aquatic > Marine > Intertidal zone >...
CGCCTCTCAGCGCTTCTTTTTTGGTCATCGCGTTCTCCTTGACCGGCGGTTTACCACCATAATACACATGTACAGGTGACCAGGAAGCGCTGTCATCTAGGCGACTAGGAAGTGCTGTCATGTGGCCCATCATACGTTACATTGGGAAGCAGACTGGTAATCGAAATAGAAACGGATTTGCCCTCAACTACGAATGAACCTCGTCGCTGGCAGAAACCCGAGTAGCCGATAATGTAGCCGTCGTCCTCGTATGAGTACAACGCCGCAATATTGATGTGCGACTCAGAGACAATCGTCGATTCCCCGTCCTGATACTCTCCTGAGACGGTTGCAAACCAGCTGTATGATCTGCTGCTGATTTGCTCTCGTGGACTCACGATCCCATTATTCGCAAGGTTCTCGTCATTATCGGAATCAATGACGATCTGTGGGGTCTTGCTTTCGAGAAACAAGAAAGAGATGCCTGGATCATCTGTTGTTCCGATCGGCATCAGACCAAAACGGACACGAACAGCGGCAATGTCTGCGAATTCATGCCAACCAGAGATTGGCTCGATGGGTTCATCTGAGAGCAGCAAAGCTTCGGCAGAGATTCCGGCACTCATTAGAGGCCAGGGCACCAACTCATCTAGGATAACAGTCTCGCCGAGTGCAGCTCCACCGGCAACAAGGAAAAGACCTACCACTAGAAGTACGGCTAGAGTTCTGTGCATGTGCAGTAACCATCGTTCCAACCAGAACCCGAGAAGATGACGTTAATCCAGCATGATGTCTGAGTACTTACTCTTCCCGAACCACTATTCGAGTTCGAGCAATACACCGTGCTTGTCCAAAGATGGACAACTGTGCAGTCTCCCACTGCTGATATGCTGATTGGAAGATCATGCCTTCCTTCTTCGTCATAGCCGTAACTTTCATATGACGCTTGTGTCCAGCACTTCCAACCAGTATCCCACTGATCGCAGTCCCCACGGCAGTAGACCAGGGAACATCCAGAGTCCAGCATATCGTCCGTGTAGAACTCCTCTACCTGCAAGAAGGGCGGAAGGTATCGACCAATTGATCCCAGCGCATCCTTACGCTCTGCAGATACCATGAGTGAAACACCGACAATTCCGAGGACACTAAGCAGTAAAACAACCCAACGTATTTTACTCATTACACACCTCCATCTCTGTTAACATTATACTCATCAAGTCATGTCTTGTCAAGCGGCTGATGTTTCTCATGCGAGGTGAGCATGAGGTAGCACTGCTAACACAGGCGCACGCGTAATGAGTACCGACGAACTGAGGACATTTCTTGCTTCAAGCGATATGTTGACGTTAAGGGAAGCTCACGGGAAAAAACCTACACTTGGATCGAGCGTGTGTTACGTACTTAGCGCTACCTTTCGCGATCTGAATTAAAGAAAAGATTGATCAGACGTTACATGCAAAAGATCTACCTCGCGACAGCCCTAATCTATCGAGTTTATCGATCGATTATGTGATATTTATTAGGTAAATAGAGTCATCTATTCGCATTCCTAACAATAAAATGCGCGCTTATTAAGGTACAGAATTAATAAGGAAAAGTTATATTAAGAGTGTTCCGATTTGGAAGAATGGACTTCGGATTACCTCTTGCATTCAAACAGCGCGTTCTCTCACGATGTTTGAGTAACAGACTCACAAGCCACTGTCTAATCACCATTGTCCGGATGGCTGCGATGGCCGTAGGAACTCCTACACCATAGCGCGAATTCGGCGACCAGAAAGGTATGATCTGAGGGCTTGTCCGCCGCGCGCGCTTCGCGATCGATCCAAGCATTCACCGATCGCTTAGCAAGAGGTGGAGTGGCATAGATGTGGTCTACGCGCCAGCCAAGGTTTCGATCGAGGGCGCCGCGTACGCGGTAGTCCCAGAACGTGTATTGACCCGGCTCATCTGTGTGATGCCGCCGGAAGACGTCTTCCAGGCCCCATTCTGTTACCCGTGCTAACGCTTCCCGCACCTGCGGATGGAAGTCAACGTGCTTTGCGAGGCGCTTCGGATTGTGTACGTCAATCTCCTGCGGAGCAACATTTAGGTCACCACACCAGATGAGCGCTTCATCGGGAGAGAACTCATGCTCAAAGTAAGTCCGCAGACGAGCAAGCCATTGCAGCTTATAAGCAAACATCTCGGAATCGACAGATCTTCCTTGCGGGACGTAGGTGTTGACGATCCTGATTCCACGCACTCGCTCGGTGATCAGCCGCGCCTCATCCCTTGGCTCGCTGTCCAGGCCGTATGACACCGCCTCCGGTTCATCCAACGATGCAATCGCCACTCCGGAGTAAGCCTTCTGTCCACGGAAAACGATGTGGTAGCCAATCTCGGTGAATGCTTCCTGCGGGAAATCTTTATCCTGTACCTTCGTTTCCTGAATGCACAACACGTCGGGACGCTCCCGGGAAAGCCACTCTTGAACAAGCCTGATCCGACTGCGAATCGAGTTTGCATTGTATGTTGCTACCCTAAACCTCATATCTTCGTTCATCAGCGCACACCACCATCGGAGAAATTCCCTTTGATCCTCTCCCACAAGGCCTCAAGCTCGGTTTTGGATAGGGCTGTCTTCTCGTTCCAGCTTGGATCGACGAGATCCTTGTCCGTCGGGACGACGAATTGCTGCAAGAAGTAGCGCTTCGCTCCCTGCACTAGTGCCACTGTATCCTCGATATCCTCGACGGTGATCGTCGGGGCGACGGTGGTGCGAAACTCGTAGTCCGGGGCGCGGTCGATGATCAGTTTAATCGAACGGCGGACCGCGTCGAGATCGACGTGCACGCCGGCTAGCTCTGAATACCTCTTCGCCGGCCCCTTGACGTCCATTGCCACGTAATCGAGCAGGTGGTTATCGAATAGCTCTTTAAGAACCTCAGGACGAGAGCCGTTTGTATCCAGCTTGACGAGGAGTCCAATTCGCTTTACCCACTCGATGAAACGCGGCAGATCGTCCTGCAGCGTCGGTTCGCCCCCGGTGATGCACAGGGCGTCGAGAAACTTTCCCCTCTCCCGTAGGAAGTAGAGGATATCGTTCTCCGGGATGAGCTGCAGCTCTCTTATCTTCTCCGGCAGCACAAGCTCGGAGTTATGACAGAACGGGCAGCGAAAGTTACACAGCGGTGTGTAAATAAGCGCTGCTACCCTATTTGGATAATCGATCAGCGTCGTCGGCAGGATTTGGGCGATCTTCATTTTCGGATTTCTTCATCGCTTATTGTTCTCCGATATTCATACTCGCAACCTCAATGCCAGCATTAGGCGGTGCTTGGCCTCCGATTATGACGGCTCACTGCATTTTTCAACCAAGTTTCGCACAGTTGTCTCTTTCCTGATGTTGTCAATCGTATGCCAGACGTGTTTCTCCGTCTGTCAAGACGTGCTGAATACGTTCTTGCCATTTGGCCGACTGCCAGGTTCCTAACTCTTGGTGGGTCAAGTAATAGTTTTGCGGGATTGGATGAGTGCCTATAACCACATCCAGTCCATACTTGGCGGGAATAAATTCACAGAAAGCCTGGAGGCGTGGGCAGGGTGGGTAGCCGACCACTAAGCCCGTAGCTAAATGGATGACATCTGCTCCATTCTTTTTCATTTCAGCGGGAGCGTACTCTACGTTGCCGCCAGGACAACCTCCGCAGGTGGTGTAGCCCACTATTTCAACTTCCTCTCCCTTGTACAGAGCAAAGGCTCCCTCCCGATTTCGCAAAGCTCGCAGACACTTCCCGCCTGCACAAGTGTGGTAACGATTGCAAATAATTATGCCGATTTTCTTCATCTTCCTTACTCCTCCTTCAATTCTGAAATAGTTTAGAAATATTTATACCCCCTAACGGCACCGATCTCACCCGCTGCCGGGTGAGACAACGCGCCTGCCTTGCACCATCAGCACCATTCTTTCACAGATTCAGTATCTTCTCTAGCTCTTTGTACAGCGGCCACAAGGCATCCCCAGTATTACCCAGTACCGTCAGAATAATGTTTCCATCGACATAGACGCTTGACCTCAACGCTACTCCCGGATCTGAACCTTCAACGAAGAACTTCCTCATGACTTCCTCTGGCCGGTCAATCCAGACGCCATAGCCATAATGCGTGTACGGCGACTTCCATGATGTAGCAATCCGGGCTTGCAACAGCAACTCTGTCGTCTCAGCATTCAGAAGCCTCTTTCCGGTTAACGCTCTCCAGAACCTGGCCATATCTGGCGCGGTGGTGTATGCACCTCCATCGGGCGCGCCAACGATGGGAACAGCAAAGAAGTTCGTTCGCCATGTGCCATTGGCTTTCTTGATGTAGGCATAGGCCGTCCTTTCTGGCAGTTGATCTGTCGGAAAGTACCCTGAATCCTCCATGCCAGCTGGCTCAAACACTCTCTCCTGGATGTACGCCGAGAAGTTCATGTCGGTGACACTTTCAATCACCAAGCCTAGCAAAATGTATCCCCCATCATTGTAATCGAACCTCTCCCCTGGCGAGAACTTCATAGATTTGCCTTGGAACAAGGGCAGGAAATCCCTTGGCCGCCTCACCTTGTACATGGGCAGGTCTTGCCACAATGCTTCATAATCAGGATCGACATCCTCTTCGAAATAGGAAGTGATCCCTGAGCTATGGGTCAACAGGTGATGTATGGTAATGTCTGGCGCATAGTTCGGCAATGCCACATCGACGCATTCGTTGAGAAGCGTGTCAAATCTCAGTTCTCCGCGTTCTACCAATTGGCAGATAGCCACGCTGGTAAAAACCTTGCACCCCGATGCCATCTGAAATCTGGTGTTGATCTCGTTGGGTATGGACTCTGACCTGATGGCAAGGCCATAACCCTTTTCAAACAGAACCTCATCACCCTTTGTTAAGTAGACCACGCCAGAAAAAGGTTCTGGCTCAGTTTGGCGTTCAATGCAGTCTGCCATCTGTTGAAAGTCTAACTTCATTGTCTTCACTCCTCCTCCACGATGAACTCGGCGCGGCTAACGTTGGGCATCAGCCGCGGCGTCTTCGCCGTCGGCTGCATGCGTTTGTTATGACACCCCTGCCTGCCCCTCCTTGGGAAAGGTCCGTAACTTGATAACTGTGTCGTCTCCCTTGGCCCAGTTCTTCAGATTCGCGAGCCGTTCACCATGGTCGCCATGTTCAGGATGGTCGAATGCCTGTTGGAACTCTGCGCAGGGGAGGTCTGAGCACAGACCACAATGAAGGAGCCCTTTCCCATGGCAGCATTTCGCCACGCCGCATTCGCCATAGAACATGTCGCCTTTGCAGGCCTGGCACCCTGGGCAGTTTGTCTTCTCCTTCCATTCGCATATCCCGCAGTATACGCCGCACATGCCAATCTGTTGTTTGTCCATTCGTTTCACCCTTTCAACTGGCATAACATCGTCTATATCGATCCGCATAATACCCTCCATGCCGGCCTCTACGCATGCACCACCGGCGTGGCGGAATACGTCTTCCGGGCGGCGCACTCGGCCTGCTTGCCATCGTTCCACTGCTCGACGCAATGGTGGGGTATTCTTCATGTGTACTCGTACACGGGCGTTTCAATGATCTTCGTGGGCTTCTTCCCGCCCTTGATCAGTGTCTGAATATGCTCCACGGTCTTCGGGGCAAAGTACTGCTCGCCGGTTTCCCGGCACACTCGTGCCGGCACGTGCTCGATGAGGAAGAACTTGCCGTCATGCTCCAGCGTGTAGGTTACTTCAGTGTCAATCATCGTTTCCTTCGTCATGTCACCTTATCAATCCGTCTTCCGATCGGCGAACTAGACCTGCTTGCCGTCGTCCCACTGCTCCACCGGCGGGGGTTAACCTGCCAGAGAGGTGAACGCCCGAAAAGGGCGCGTGCCGAAGCTGGTCAGCGTTGGATTCCTTGTTCGATCCTATTGATATACAAGTGGCGTTTCGCTCGTGTCCTCCAAGGAGTGGAGATCGAGATCGACATCGAGCGTGGGCCAATACAAGTGGAACTCGTGTTGGAGTTCGACGTTCAGAATATCTGCAACGGTTGCGTCTTTAAACCAAGGAAACTCGCCGTAAGGTAGGAAATACTCCTTCCCTTGGGCGTACAGCCAAAGACCATGAACGTCGATATTGAGAACCTCAACCCGGAAAGTGCTTCTTCCAAGCGTTTTCGATTTCATCACAGTGCTCCTTTACTACACGAGTCAGCTCCGTAATCTGCGAGCCCGACAGACCATGATTCTTCGCGAGAACCACCTCGGGTTCCACCCAGAACTTCGCCTCACCGTCTGTGCAATACACGTGTACATGCATCCTCTCCTCCTCGCGCGAGAAGAAGTAGAATCTATAATTCTTGTACCGAAATACCGTCGGGCTCATAGCACATTATTGCACAAGTCGGTGATGATGTAAAATGGGTTCGACGACCAAGCTCACCAGCAGCTGTTAAGCGCGGCAGAATAGTGATTAGGTACAACGGCTTATTGTGCAACGATGATTAGTGAGCCTTCTTTAGTTCCTCTTTAAATACGGTATCGAATTCGAGCAATTCCTCAGCTTTAATTGCATATCCTAAGTTAATTGGAATATCTGTGCGAGTGTGAATCGTATTAACTATTGGGGCGGGGACAATTGCAATTGATCCATCTGCAGACAAGACTGGTCCCGCATATAGAACACCCAGCAGCTTAATCCGAGATGAGCCAATATTGAGGCCTTTTTTTGTGGCTCTTCCGGGTTTTGTGTGGGCGATTGGTGTTCATGATCGCTTGAGGGATGCCGGGTAAAGGTCCAGCCCGCCCAGGTGAAACAGGATTGCCTGACGAAAACGTTCTCTGTTCCGAAACCCACACGCCATCCGCTTGATCCGCTGAATGCGAGAGTTGATTCCCTCAGCCAATGCATTCGTCGCTTTCAACACAATCGCATTCAAGATGCCTTCTAGATGTCGCTCCAGCATTCCCGCCACAGAGATCACCGGCCCAAGATCTGTCATCTTTGCCCACTGGAGACACTGCTTCCACGCTTTGCGAGCCCAGGTTCGTGTCTTGTATCCCCAGAGTGACATCGCCATCTCCTTCACTGCCCAGGCCTCGGCAGTCTTCAACGTTCGCCGTCGAAGCACCTTCAAGTCTGCCCAGCGTTGAGGACTGAGCTTCTCTGCGTTGCGTAACCAGAGATATCGCGTCCCCTTTAAGGCATCACAACCCTGCTCAGCCAGTGCCTTGTGCTCAAGCCGCCGTACTTTGTCCACTGCCTCGCCTAGGTGCTTGGCTACATGGAACTTGTCAAAGGCAATCTTCTCCTCAGCTCCGGGCACGTATGCTTGCGTCGAGGCAATGTAGGGAGCCCACATGTCCATGCTCACCGATTCGATCTCACTACGCTGCTCCTTACTTAAATTGCTGTAGAATCCGTCCAGACTTCCTTGTTTGCGATCATCTGCCACATACAGCACGTTGGTGCTCTCTTGGTCCGAAACCACTGTTACATATTCGTGTCCCTTTTGAAACGACGTCTCATCCACACCGATCCGCTTGGGAGAAACTGCCCCCCGACGCTCAAGGCCACGATGCACGGCTCGCTCCTGGATCCCAGCAGCTTCATCCCAGCTAATCCCCAACAATCGGCGCACGGCCGACAGACTCGCTTCTTTCATCCAGTCGATCGCTAGCGCTTCAAACAACGCAGTGAAGCGAGCACCACGCTCTGACCAGGGCACATCAATCTGGTGTACACCATGCTCTTCGCACTCTACTCGCGGTACGTCGGCCACCAACACTGTGCGATACTGACACGTGTTCAGATGACGCCAGCGACGTCGCCGCGTGTCGTAACCAGGACTAGCTTTGCCACAGAGAGGACAAGTCAGCGTGTAATCAGGAGCAAGTTCCAGATGTACAATCACTTCACCCTCCTGAAGATGTAACTCCACCTCTCCAACAATCCACGGATACCTAATCCCAAGAATCTGAGCATACAACTCTTTGTCTCGCATGCCTCAAAGAATATCACCTCAGCCTCCCCCCGCCCACACAAAACCCGGAAGCGCCTTTTTTGTAAAGACTTGGCCAATGTCTACAAGTAAGACCGGAGATCCGCTGCTCCCTGGCACGCACGCCGCATCAATCACAAATTCCGGCCTACCATTCCAGTCAAATTTGTAGTGTGACGCGAGCACTCCTGACCTAAAAACAGGTTGATTATGCTCTGCGTCCCACAAACCGTTCGGGTAACCAACCATGAGAACTCGCTCTAGGCCGGCCATTTCTTCGATATCGTGTGTCGTAGGAAGCAATGATAAATCAAGAAAAGTCATGTAAGGCTTGATGCTTTTTTTCTCCATTTCGTCAACAAAGGAAGAGATAGGTAATACACAGAGGTCAACGCCCAGATCGGGATGGTTTAACCAGGGTTTCTGAAAATCAATAATTTCGAAGTTGTGATGGTGGTCGTACGTCGGATTGCCGTCTTTATCACTCAGAGTGAAGCACAAATGTCCCCGCTTTGCGCCCTCAACGACGTGCTTATTCGTTACAATGGCAGGAACGAAAGTATCTCCCTGATTGACAAACTTGACGAAAAAGCCCGTCCCGGTAGAGACGCGGCCATCACCAAGTTCGCACTCGATCCTAATTGTACTCAGAGAGAGCTTCTCAAATATCGATAGTTCGTTCATTTGTTGTCCCCCTGTACATCATTGTTTATGTCGATCTTCATAACCGTCCAAACACGGTACGATTGCCGTACAGGATGCCTGCAAATACTGTATCACTGTCGGCGCAACCGGCGAGATGTCAAGCCGTTGCGACAAGAAGCCGTTCTTATCACCGTATCTTATGTGGACCGGCACAAGGTCCGCCATGCTCACTTCTGAGCAAAAAGGCTGAGGCGCAACCTCATGCCGGTCCCAATCTCTACGCGTGCACCGCCGGCTTGGTGGAATACGTCTTACGGTCGGCGAATTCCGCCTGCTTGCCATCGTTCCACTGCTCTACCGGTCTTAAGTATCCAACGATTCGCGAGTAGACCTCTGCTTTTTGCCTTTGCTCTGCCGGAATTATCCTTCCATCTTCGAGGACGAGGTTACCATCTTTGTCTTCTTTGTAGTTCAACTTTCACGCCTCCTTGATGTTTGTTGTCTGTAAAACTTTCTGCCAGTTCTTCGTCACACTTGGGACAGTACTTGTGCTCCCCCGGGATGTACCCGTGTTTAGGGCAGATGGAGAACGTTGGGGTGAGGGTGTAGTAAGGAAGATGGAAGTTCTCCGCGATCTTCCGCACCAGGCGTTTTGCCGCCTCCGGAGTGGGGCTGCTCTCTCCAAGGAATCCGTGGAAGACGGTCCCGCCGGTGTAGCGGGTCTGCAGCGGATCCTGCATCGTGAGCGCCTCGAATAGATCTTCGGTTAGCCCGACGGGGAGGTGAGTGGAGTTAGTGTAATAGGGTGTCTCTCCACCATATTTCTCCAGGTTATAGATGCGAATATCGGGGTAACGGGCGAGATCTTTCTTGGCGAGACGGTAGCTCGCTCCCTCGGCTGGGGTTGCCTCCAGGTTGAAGATCGATCCGGTCTCCTCCTGGAACGCGCTCAATCGTTCCCTCATGAAGTCGAGCGTCTTCAAGGCGAATCTCTGTCCCTCTTCATCGGCGATCGAGAGGTCATGGAGGTTCAGCAGGGCTTCGTTCATCCCGATCAGACCGATGGTGGAGAAGTGGTTGGTCCAGTAGCCTTCCGTGCTCTCCTTGATCCTGTTTAGATAGAACTTCGAGTAGGGGTAGAGCCCGTTCTTGGTGAGCGTCTCCAAGGTCTTCCGCTTGGTGATGAGCGATTCCTTGGCGAGTTCCATGAGGTTCGCAAGTCGATCGAAGAAATCGGCCTCGTCCCTCGCGAGATACCCGAGGCGTGGCATGTTGATAGTTACCACCCCGATCGATCCGGTGAGCGGATTGGCACCGAAGAGTCCGCCGCCGCGCTTGCGCAACTCGCGATTATCAATCCGCAACCGGCAACACATCGACCTTGCATCCTCGGGCTTCATGTCGCTCCCAATGAAGTTCGAGAAATAAGGGATCCCGTACTTCGCGGTCATCTCCCACACGGGTTTGAGGTTCTCGTTCTCCCAGTCGAAATCCGCGGTGATGTTGTAGGTGGGAATGGGGAAGGTAAACGGACGCTCGCGCATGTCGCCCTCGATCATCACCTCGGCAAAGGCACGGTTGAAGAGGTCCATCTCGTGTTGGTAGTCCCCGTAGACCGTATTCTGCAGTTTTCCGCCGATGATCACCGGTTCTCCTTTCATGTAACGGGGGATCTCTAAATCAAGGGTAACATTGGTGAAAGGCGTCTGAAAGCCCACGCGGGTGGGAACGTTCATGTTATAGACGAATTCTTGGATGTTCTGCTTGAGTTCCTCGTAAGAGAGAGCATCGACACGGATGAACGGGGCGAGGTAGGTGTCGAGGTTGGAGAAGGCCTGCGCGCCGGCCGATTCACCCTGTAGGGTGTACATGAAGTTCACCACCTGCAACAGAGCCACGCGGAAGTGCTTTGCCGGGCGCGATTCGACCTTTCCCCTCACCCCGCGAAAGCCTTGTAGGAGAAGGTCTTTCATATCCCAGCCGACACAATAAGCACCGAGGGTCCCCAGGTCGTGGATGTGAAAATCGCCGCTCTCGTGCGTCTCGCGGATCTCACCCGGGTAGATCTTGTTCAGCCAGTAGCGAGTGATCACCCGATCGGTGATGTGAGTATTCAACCCCTGCAGGGAGTAGCTCATGTTGCTGTTCTCGCGCACCCGCCAGTCGCGATCGAAGAGGTAGTCCTCCACCAAAGGGATCTCGGTCAATAACCCCCTTATCTCACGCAGGTCGGCGTGCTGTTTGCGGTAGAGGATGTACGCCTTCGCTGTGCGGGTATACCCTGCCTCGATGAGGGTATCTTCTACGAGATTCTGGATCTCCTCTACTGTAGGATACTCGGCGACGAAGCGTTCATCGATGAGCCCTACGACGAGCTCGGAAAGGCGCTTGGCCGCGACCTCATCAGGTGTCCCTACCGCTCGCATCGCCTTCCAAACGGCTGTGGTGATCTTGACTTCGTCGAATGGGACAATACGTCCGTCGCGTTTGATAATATGATTCACGAGCTCGCCCCCTCAATCAATAATAACCGTTTAGAAAAACCCGGATATCTATCCTAATGGGTTTGCCTACGGGGAGTCAACCCAAGGCGAATGTGGGGTGGGCGCGAAAAATAACGGTGAATAGCCACTTATAGTGTTCAACCCCTGAAAAAGGGTGATGAACGTCACCCTCGACCCTCCACGCCCTTAATTTCTTTCTAAGGGGGGCCAGCCAGGGAGCCGCGCTTGATTCAGACGCCCCCATCCGCTAAGATTCTGCGTTGTTCAAGCGACAAACAACGACTAGTTTTTAGAGGTGATGGAAATTCCTAATATCCGTTCAGCAAAGAAGCGTCTCAGACAGAGTGAAAAGCGACGGGGGCTCAATCGCACAAGAAAGGCGGCCATAAAGCAGGTCGTCAAGCAGATTCGGTTGCATATCGCCTCTCAGGACAAGGAAGCAGCTCACTCTCTCCTTCCGCAGTTAAGCAAAGTCGCCGATAAGGCCGCCAAACACAACGCGATTCACAAGAACAAGGCGAGTCGGATCAAGGCGCGGTGGACAAAGAAGGTCGAGGCTCTGTAAGGAGGAGGCTAGCGCATGCACCACTTGGATTTCCTCGGTAAGGCAAAGTACTTCGTACCCATTTCTCTACTGCTGATCACCCTCAGCATCATCGTTTTGATTCCTGGGGTGCGCGGGCTGAATATGGGGATTGACTTCACTGGTGGCACCGAGTTCACCATCGATTTCTCAGAGCCAGTCGATACGGCTGTGTTACGCAACGCCCTCGCCAACATCTCCTCGGGGACGATCGATCTCTCCAAGAGTGTCATCCAAGACGTTACGGGAGAGAACCGGAAGGTGATTACCACGCAGCTCGATGTGACGGAGAACCTCGATGTACTCAACCGTATCGAGTCGACGCTGAACTCACAATTCTCAATCATTGAGATCAGCCGCCGGTCGATCGGACAGCAGGTGAGCCGCGAGCTAGCGCAAAAAGGGTGGCAGGCAATCCTCCTCGCTCTCGTCGTGATCCTCGTCTACGTCTCGTGGCGGTTTCGCCTTCGTTACGCCATCGGCGCGGTTGCTGCAGTCATGCACGATGTCATTATCGCACTGGGAATCTTTGCCCTATTTCAGATGGAGTTTAACCTGCCAACGATCGCCGCTTTCCTGACAATCGTCGGATATTCCTTGAACGATACTATCGTTATCTTCGACCGCATTCGCGAGAACACGAAACTGCACAAGAAGGTCTCCCCGTTCGACACCATCAACATAAGCGTCAACCAGTCCCTCTCCCGGACGCTGAACACCTCGTTCACCACGTTCATCCCTGTGATCATCCTGTTCTTGTTCGGGGGATCGGTCCTGCGTGGGTTCTCAATGGCCCTCTTGATCGGTGTCCTCGTCGGAACCTACTCCTCGATGTACATCGCCAACCCGATCCTCTACGCATGGACTCTCAAGGCTGACAAAACGAAGAAGCATAGATGAAGTCACTCATCCGAGAGAGGCGGGCGTGGGAAATAGCCCCTCTTCCGGAAGATTGCCTGATACAAGAGATCGAAACGTCTCTCTCCTGTTCGCACGCGTTTGCCCTCGTGTTGGCTAGACGCAGCCAGGAAAACTGGCGAGGATTGATCGACCCAGGGTTGGCGAGCCTGCACTCCCCGTTCGACATCTTGGATATGGAAAAGGGTGTCGCGCGACTGATCCGCGCGATCGAGGAGAAAGAACGCATCTTCATCCACGGCGACTTCGATGTCGACGGCTTGACCGGCGCGGCGGTCCTCTACCAGGGACTTCTCCCCCTCCTTTCTTCAGGGACACTCAAGGTCGAAGTAGGAGATCGCGCCCATGGGCACGGCCTCTCCCGCGACTTTGTCCGCCGGGCAATCGACGAGAAGTTCTCACTGGTGATCACCGTGGATTGCGGGATATCCAACAACAAGGAGATCGATGCGTTGCGTGAGGCGGGGATCGACACGATCGTCACCGACCACCACGTTCCCCCGACCACACTCCCGCAAGCTGAGGCGATCATCGACCCTCACCGCGAGGATGATTCTTACCCCAACCAGAACCTCGCTGGGGTGGGAGTTGCTTATAAGCTCATTGCTGCGTTACACGAGAAGCTCGGCCGACCCGCACCGCATCACTTCCTCGACCTGGTCGCCTTAGGAACAATCGCCGATATTGTCCCCCTCGCCGACGGAGGAGAGGTCGAGAACAGGGCTCTGGTTCGCGAAGGGTTCTCCCTCCTCACGCGTGGCGAAGGGTCCTCATTGGGCCTTCGCGTATTGATGAAGAAGCTCTCGATCAATCCGAAGCGGATCACTGCATCTGATATTGGCTACCTGATCGCTCCAAAACTGAACGCGGCGAATCGGGCCGGGGACCCCAAGGTCGCGTTCCTCCTCCTAACGACCACGGTCCCTCAACGCGCGGAGTACCTGATCGAGATCCTCCTCGACTACAATCGCGATCGCGAGATCGCGCAGAAGGACCTGATCGCGCAGGCAGAAGAGCAACTCACCGAGAACGGGGCTAACCCTTACGAGGACGGAATCATCATCCTCGCCGGTAAGTACTGGAACGAGGGGATCCTCGGGCTCGCTGCTTCCAATCTTACGGACCGGTATCGAGTTCCGGCAATCATCATCTCGCAGGGGGATCAGACAAGTCGTGCCTCCTGCCGGAGCGTAGATGGATTCGATCTGGCGGATTGCTTGAGCACCAACTCTCACCTGTTCTTGCAGTACGGAGGGCACAAGATGGCCGCCGGTTTTTCCATCGCCAATGAGACTCTCCCCGAGCTCCAGGAGAACCTGCTGAGCTACGCTGCCAAACAGGGAACCGGGCTCAGATCGATCCCCCCGAGGACGATCGACGCCGTGGTCACCGTCGGAGAGATCGATATGCGCTTATACACCAATATCCGTTCCCTCTCCCCGTACGGATCAGGGAACCCGGATCCCCTGTTCCTGCTGCGCAACTGCACGTTCAATGATCTCTCCCTCGTTGGGGCGCGTAAACAGCACCTCAAGGGAGCGGTTGTGCAGGATGGGCTCTCCCTTCCGTTCATCGCCTTTCGCATGGGAAAACATATCGGCGCCTTTGAGCAGGCATATAGTCCCTCTACATCTGATACCAAGACACACGGGGCTTCCCTCGTCTTTCGCGCTCGTTTCGACGAGTGGCGGGGATCGGTTCAGATGGAGGTCGCCGATCTCGTAATTGACTAGTGGGATCTCTTATACCTGAACCCCCATTTTCCACCCTTGAAAAATGTGGGGGTCAGGCACCGACGGATCATCGAGGCAAAAATTCTCACCTGCGTTTTCTTAACCCTGTAGCAGACGAGCGCGGTTTAAAGGGGGCTTAGAGACGATTGTCCCGCCTCTGAGGCTCATAACTTGCTTCCATAAAGGCACGGTCGACACCGAATTTCCACAACGCCTTCATCTTCTTCTCATAACCGCAGGGTATCGTAACAGCCACATTTTAGTTTAACACACACAGAGGGGGTAATTGGATGAAAAAGCAAGCGATAAGCATTTCGGTGTTAGCGGGGGTCCTACTATTCAGTGGGCTGATCGTGATAGCCGGTGGATCAATGGGATGGCAGAGCGAAAGCCCCTTGCCGATTCACCGCAGCGAATTCTGCCGAGAGGCAATGATGGAGGAACTGGGAGTCCCCAAGAAGGAGATCGATAAATTGAAAGCAAGGTCCGTAATGGCGGACTGGCTCACTCCCCGGTAGTAGATAGGGTTAACGGCCGCTTACTAGCTGGCGCACGGTCTGGCATTCGCCCTCGCGACTCCCGTCCTAGTAAGATATCCCCTAGAAGGCGAAGGGGCGTCGGTACTTGCTCAGTTCTTAGAAGAGCGTAATGGACTGCTTCTATTTTCTCAGGGATTTTACCTGTAAATATAGAGATCGCCGAGGGAAATACTGGGGCATTACTCCTTGCTCTCCTCCCATTGCACGGGGTGATGCTGGTCGATGTGAGAACGGCACTCTTCGCCGTAATACCCCTCTTGTTTACCGCTATTCCGCAGCCAGTGCGATTGCAGGCGAATGGACCGAAGAAGGCATCGATCTGGGTCGATATGCGTGAGGGCTTCCGCTACCTGTGGGGGTGGTCAGGAGCGAGGGCCTTGATCGTTGGAGCACTGATCTTCAAGGTGGCTTTGACCCCGGCCTTCAAGTTATACTCGTCTGGGCCCGTTTGACACTCTCCTCACGAAACAAGGAGGCTGCAGTCATGACAAGAAGAGCATTGCATCCCTTGGGAACGATGCCTCCTGAAGCACAACTCGCCGGGGTCACCGGCTTCGCATTGCCGCGGCTCGGCGTGGAGCGCTCGGTGGTTCTCTCCTCACGATCAACGGCAGGGAAGCGTTCGCGATGAATCGAGATCGAGTCGTCGTGAGCGGCATCGGGGTGGTCACCCCGATCGGCATCGGGCGGGAGGACTTTTGGGAAGGATTGCTCGCCGGGCGAAACGGCATCTCCCGCATTACCCTGTTCGACCCGTCAGAATTCCGCTCTCAGATGGCCGGGGAGGTCAAGGGTTTTCACGCCGAGGAATGGATCGACCGCAAGACAGCGAGACGGATGGACCGGTTCACCCATTTCGCCCTGGTCGCTGCAGATCTGGCCATGAAAGATGCCGGCCTGGATCTGTTTCCGTTCGATGGGCGCCGGGCGGGCGTCATCATCGGGTCCGGCATAGGGGGAACGCAGGCCCTCGAGAGCGCACATGCCGGACTCCTGGCGAAAGGTCCAAGATCCGTGGGGCCGCTCGTCGTGTCGAGAGTGCTTATCAACACGGCCGCCTGCATGGTGTCGATCACTCATGGGCTCAAGGGCCCTCTGTCTGCCCCTTCCGTCGCCTGTTCGACCGGAGCCAACGCCATCGGCGACGCATATCGCATCCTGGAGAGAGGAGATGCCGACATCATGTTGGCGGGAGGGGCCGAGGCCAGTGTGAGCCCGTTGCCGTTTGCCGGTTTCTGCGCGACACGGGCGATGTCCACCCGCAATGACGATCCGGAACGAGCGAGCCGTCCTTTTGACAAGAACCGCGACGGTTTCGTCATGGGCGAGGGAGCCGGTGTCGTCGTACTGGAAAGGTTGGACCATGCGCTCAGGCGGAAGGCGCCCGTCTACGCCGAATTGGCCGGATATGGCAACACGGCCGATGCTTTCCATCTTACGGCGCCCGACCCCGAGGGCGACGGAATGGTCCGTGTCATGGAGGAAGCTCTGCGTGACGCCGGCGTCGCCGTGTCGGATATCGGCTATATCAACGCCCACGGAACCTCCACGATCCTCAATGACAAGACCGAAAGCGCGGCTGTGATGAAAGTTTTCGGCGACAACACCCGGCGACTCAAGATGAGTTCCATCAAGTCCATGATCGGCCATCTCCTGGCCGCGTCCGGGGCCGTGGAGTTCGCGGCTACCGTGCTGAGTGTCTCGACCGGCCGCATTCCTCCAACCATCAACTACGAGCAGCCCGATCCGGATTGCCCGCTGGACTACGTCACCCAGGGAGCCGAGTCGATCGAACTCGGCGCGGCGATGAGCCAATCGTTCGGCTTCGGCGGCGGGAATGCCTGCTTGGTCGTCAAGAGCTACGAGAAGAGGAGATAGCGATGAACATCCCCAAGCTTCATATCGGACAGCTCACCGCAGATATCCCGATTGCCCAGGGTGGGATGGGCGTGAGGGTGTCGCTGGCATCCCTGGCAGCGGCGGTGGCCGAAGAGGGAGGAATCGGCACCATCTCGAGCATCGGCCTGGGGGACTTCGAAGCGGCCCGGCATGAGTATGAACGGATCTCCCGGGAAGCCCTGCAAGAAGAGATCCGCAAGGCCCGAGCCATGACTCAGGGGGTCCTTGCCGTCAACTTCATGGGCGTGCTCAGCAATGTCGAAGACCTTCTCCAGACCGCCGTCCGAGAAGGCATCCAGATGATTGTCTTCGGAGCCGGACTGCCGATGAGGCTCCCCAAGATCGTCCAGGATCGATCGGTGAACCTGGTGCCCATCGTCAGCTCTGCCCGGGCCGCGGAACTGGTCCTCCGTGGCTGGGCCAAGCGCTTCGAGAGAACGGCCGACGCGCTCATCCTCGAAGGCCCTCTTGCAGGGGGACATCTCGGCTTTTCCGTCGAACAGCTCAGCCATCTGGAGGACTACTCTCTCGAGACGCTCGTACCCCAGCTCGTGGAAGCGGTCAAGCCGTATGAGGATCGCTTCGGAAGAAAGATCCCAATCATCGCTGCCGGCGGGATCTTCACCGGCAAGGACATCGCCCGCATGCTGTCTCTGGGCGCGTCTGGAGTTCAGATGGCGACGCGTTTCGTGTGCACCATAGAGTGCGACGCCTCGCAGGAGTTCAAACAGACATACCTAGACGTCAAGGAAGAGGATATCGTCATCATCAAGAGCCCCGTTGGCATGCCCGGGCGGGCCGTCCGAAACAAGTTCCTCAAGGACTTGGAGAGGGTCGACAAACTGAAGATCAACTGCCCCTACCATTGTCTGACTGTTTGCAAGGTCGCGGAGGCCAAGTTCTGCATCGCTCAGGCTCTGCTGAACGCCTATCGGGGGGACGTCGACCACGGTCTCGTCTTCTGCGGTCAGAACGCGCACCGGATCGACAAGATCGTAACCGTCAAGGAGCTCATCGCCGAGCTCCTCAGCGAACTCCAGACTGCCCTCAAAGACGCACCTTGAGCGAATGCTTCCGCGTGTCAGAGAAGGTTCAGACTTGACTTTCAATACAGCATCTGACTCCTTTGCTTTGCCGAAGATGGTGTATTCCTCAATCGTGGCGTCATGCGTCTCAACGACAGAAGCAATCTGCATTAGTCCGTGGAGAGACTCGGCAGGCCAGCATCCTGCATTTGCCACCACAAGACCGCTAACGAACGCGTTCTACATTCCTCCCCCAGGCTCCAATGTGCTTTCGGAATCCTGGTTTCCTGCCTGCTTGTCGCGAAACGCCGATCTTGTGGGACCCTCTCGGGGGAGAAGGTGCCCGACGGCAACCCGCATATCCTGACTCCACTTCTGGACCGATTTCAAGCGGGGTCACGCCTGCATAGCTTCCGATCGAGCAGTGGCTACGCCGGAGGCATCCATCCGAACGTTCCCCAGAACGGGTGGAAGTCCCAGTCCGCGTCGTTGGTCAAGCGCTCCGGGGAAGATCCATCCGCGTTCATGCGGTAGATTTCGGAGTTCCCGTCCCGCGAACTCTGGAACACGATCTGCAATCCGTCTGGCGACCAGCTTGGTCCCCAATCCCAGTCCGTCGAGTTTGTCAACCGTGTTGTTGATATACCAGCGACTGTCATCTTGTAGATCTCGGGATTCCCATCTCGATAGCTGTGGAACGTGATCCAGCCACCGTCTGGTGACCAGGTTGGCATCGAGTCGGTATCGGGGTGATTAGTCAGTCTGGTTTGACCTGTTCCATCCGTGTTCATCGCATAGATCTCGGCGTTCCCATCGCGGTACGATTGGAAGACGATCTTCGAACCGTCCGGTGACCAGGACGGATAGATGTCATCCTCTGGGCTGTTGGACAAGCGAACCTGGTTTGAGCCATCGTCATCCATTGCGTAGATCTCCCGCCCCAAGTCGGCAGGAAGGCTTATTTCCACGTGGAACCCAGTGTTGTCACGATCGGTCTGGAAAACGATGTGTTCACCATCGGGAGACCAAGAGGGGAATCCATCCCACGCCACATGCTCGGTCAAGTTCGTCTGGCTCGTGCCGTCGGCGTTCATTACGAAGATCTCCACGTTGAACTCGATCATGATCTTGGGGGTTGCATCAAGGATTAATGGAACCGAGCTCTCCCTGTCGGTCATGAACGCGATCATGTCCCCGTCGGGCGACCAAGCTGGGAAGTAGTCGGATTCCGGATGGGTAGTGAGATTCCTCGGATTCGAGCCGTCGGCGTCCATTACATAGATCTCGGAGTTCCCGTCTCGGGTCGTCTCGAACGCAATCTTCGTGCCATCCGGCGACCACACTGGGAATCTATCGTCGCTAAGGTCGTTCGTCAGGTTGATCGGCTGCGTTCCGTCCGGGTTCATCACGTAGATTTCGGAGTTGCCATCCCGGTGTGTCTCGAAAAGAACGCCGCGAAGAACAACGAAGGTTCCCGTCCCGAGAAGCACCCCTGATTGGCGAACCTCGACTGTTACGTCTTGTCGGCCTGCTGGTGTAGCCAAGACCGGTACGTGGACGATGATGTTCGTGCCACTCCATGTTACGATCGCCGCCTCGATTCCACCAAACGTCACTGTTCCATCGCCTGCCGACGGACCGAATCCCTGTCCGACGATTGTCACGAGTGTGTGGACGCCGCTAGCCAGCGGGGCGAAACCAAGAGTCTGTGCCCCTGGAATATTCGGTGCCCAGAACCAATCGCACCCGGCCAGACCAATCAACACTGCTAGAAGCACTATAAGGGCTATCCATTTGGCCTTCATTGCACACCTCCAGTCCATGATCTCCCTTCCTGATCTACCACCTTTCTACCGATCATCTTTGGAGCTGCAGCTACGTCAGGAATCTGGCGCTGGTGGTCCTGACACTTATGGTACTCCATCATAGCCTCAATGACCAAAAACAGTCGTCTGACCCGCCCCAAGTGTTCGATCCACTCTTAGAGCTCGTACATGCCTATCCGAACAAAGATCCAGGAAGAGGCCGGAAATGGCTCATCGCGAGAACCTAACAAAGTTTGCAGGCGCGCTTGAGTCGCTGTGTTTGGCAATTGTATAACTCGCCTATATGGATGACTATCGCGTTAATGCTGTTCAGGAGAGCAATCCAGTAAGACCGTGTTGGCGAGGAACAATGCAACACAATACATATTGCGTTGCGTGCCGGGGATGTCCTATTTGCGAGTGGGTTGCTGGGAAATTGCGACACCTCCTTCCTGTCAAGTCCGGTTGTGCGAGAATAGACGGTGCTTAACGACGTTGGCTTTATTTCTCGGTGTATAATGCAGCGCGCGCGGGAGCGGAGTTACTGCGGACCTTTCCTTGTCTTTTGTTCGTCGTATTAACCGTCTTCCCTACCTTTCTTAGTCAATCCGCTCCCTTGCGGGGAGTTTTTTTTGTGAACGAGGGCCCGCTTTTTGTTCCCAGATGTCATCTTGTGCCGTAACCGAACGCGGCGTTAGAAGAACGCGGAGGGGATACCCTTAACAAATGCGGCATTATGCAAGGAGGGATCTCTACTTGGGACGACAGTTGCGGGCGCCTATCGTCCTCTTGTTGCTCCTTATATGGCTTACCGCGATCTCGTTCTGTGCCGGGGGGCCGGTCTTCTCCTACCGCTTCACCGTAGTGATCGACCCAGGGCACGGGGGGAAGGACCCGGGTGCGATCGGGATCGATGGCGTGCACGAGAAGGATATCACTCTGACGATTGCGCAGATGGTCTACCTGAAATCCCTCGATCATCCTGACCTGCGAATCGTGTTGAGCCGACGGGGTGATGAATATATTTATCCGACAGATCGAGCCCTCGAAGCGAACCGGATCGGAGCCGACCTCTACGTGAGCATTCACGCCAATGCCTTCTCCTCGTCAAGCGTCTCCGGGGTGGAGACATTGGTGCACGAGACGCAGGGCCGGGAGACGGGAAGTTACCGTCTCGCCGAGGTAGTGCAGGAGCATGTCATCGCGGCAACCGGTGCGGTCGATCGTGGGGTAAAGTGGGCTCCGCTCTTCATCCGACGGGCCGAGATGCCAGCGGTGCTCGTCGAGGTGGGTTTCATCACGAACCGGCTCGAATCCAAACGCCTGCAGAAACTCTCCTACCAGAGCACACTCGCCGATGCGATCCTCAATGCGATCCTGGAATTCCTTCAATTGTCGTAGCCTGAGGAAGAAACTCCTCTTGATCTACGAAAGCCTTCTCTCTGCGTATGGACCTCAGCAATGGTGGCCCGGGTCGAGCCCATTCGAGGTGATCGTCGGGGCGATTCTCACGCAACGGGTTGCCTGGTCGAACGTGGAGAAGGCGATCGCCTTACTCAAGGAAGCGGGGCTGATGGATCCTCAGCGCCTCGACGAAGCACGGCTTCCTGAGATCGCAGCGTTGATCAGGCCGAGCGTCTACTACAACACAAAGGCGAAGAAGCTCAGGGCTTTCACGCGATTTCTCACCGAGAGGTACAATGGAGATCTAAAGCAGCTGTTGCACCTCGATCTTCCTTCCCTACGAGCAGAGCTCCTCTCTGTGCACGGGATCGGCGAGGAGACTGCGGATGCGATCATCCTCTACGCTGCTGGTAAGCCAAGCTTTGTGGTTGATGCTTACACCAAGAGGATCCTTTCCCGCCTCGGGCTTATCGAAGAGAAGGAGAGCTACAGGGTGGTGCGTAATCTGTTCATGGAGAATCTACCTCTTGATGTCTCCCTGTACAACGAGTACCACGCTCTCCTCGTCCGCCATGGAAAGGCACGCTGTCGCAGCCAAGCACCCCTGTGCCTTGGGTGTCCACTTGAGGAGCCCTGTTTGTTTGCCAGCAGAGGGTGAGAGGGCTTTAGAGATCGATGAGGAACTCCCCGTTCTCGTAGAAGAGCTCGTCGTCGACCCAGATTCTTCCGCCGTCCTTGAGGTTGCAGACCATGTCCCAGTGGATCGATGATTCGTTCACGCTACCCGATTCGGGAATCCCGGCACCGAGCGCCATGTGGAAGCTCCCGTTGATCTTCTCGTCGAACAGGGTGTTCCCCGTGGCGCGGGTTATCCCCTTGTTCGTCCCGATGGCGAACTCGCCGACGAAACGCGCTCCTTGATCGACGTCGAGCATCTTAAGCAAGAAATCCTCGTTCTTCTCGGCGCTTGCCTTGACGACCTTTCCCTTCTCGAACCACAGGTGCACCCCGGTGAGCGTTCGTCCCTGATAGGTGGTCGGGTAGGAGAAGCTGACGTGCCCCTCGACGCTATCTTCGATCGGACCGGTGAAGACCTCGCCGTCGGGCATGTTCCTCTTTCCATCGCAGTTTATGAAGACGCGGTCGGAGATCCTCATCCTTAAGTCGACGTCCGGACCAGCGACGCGTAGCGTCTCCTTCCCTGCCAGCCAGTCAACGATCTTTTGTTGCCATGAGGAGAAGCGTTTCCAATAGCCGACAGGGTCATCCATCTCCGGGAGGCACGCGCCGTAGACAAAGTCCTCGTACTCGGAGAGGCCCATCTCGGCATCCTGCGCGTAGGCGTTCGTTGGGTAGAGGGTCCCTACCCAGCGGAACTCGCCCTTTGCCGAGCGCTGCATCACGGTCTTCATGATGTCGCGCTGCGCTTGGCTGGAAAGGACCATCTTCTCCGGTGGGACGTTGGTCAGCGCCTTGGTGTTCTCCGAGCTCATGAGGGAGATGCTTGCATCGTACGTCTCGACGGCGAGCTTAAGCGGCTCGGGCACGTGCTTCAGTTGTTCATCCGAACTGTGTTGGAAGGTCAGTGCGTTCATTCCAGGGAGCCGCACGAAAGAGAGAGGATACCCTCCCGCTTGCAGAACCTTGACGAGGATCGCCTTCAGCAGCGGTTCTGCAATGGGGCTTCCTTGGACCAACACCTTATCCCCCGGTCGAATCGCCACCGAGTAGTTGACGAGAACATTGGCAAGCTTATCGATTCGCGTGTCCATCCTTGTTCATCCTCCTTCGCATGAATTCGTTGATGATAGATGCTGTCATTCAGGCCCGTTCATCTTCTTGCTGTAGCCTTCTCCTCTGTCCACAGATCGACAAGATGGAGACAGGTCTCGACCGCCTTCGCCATGTCCTGCAGGCTGACCCATTCGAGCGGTCCGTGGACGTTGTGCATCCCGCAGAAGAGGTTCGGTGTCATCAGGCCCATCTCGGTCAGGCGAGCTCCGTCCGTTCCCCCGCGGATAGGGGTGATGATTGGCTCGATCCCAGCCTCCTTGATCGCCTCGATCGCTAGTTCGACCGGGCGCATCTCGTCCTCGATCCAGTAGCGCATGTTGCGATACTGAGGGGTGATGGTGCACTCGATCTTCGCCCGCGGCTCGGCAAGGGCTAACCTCTCTGCCACCGAACGGATCAGATCTCCATGCGCCTTCAACTCGTCAAGCTCGAAGTCGCGGAGGATGAATAAGAGTTCGACATGGGCTGCCGTCCCTCTTATCCGGTAGGGATGGATGAATCCTTCGCGCCCGTCCGTCGTCTCCGGGGTGCGGGTCTGTTGTGGGAGGGTCTCAATAAATTGGGCTGCGAGCTTGAGGGCATTAACCATCTTCCCTTTGGCTGTTCCCGGGTGGATGGAGACCCCGGCGATCTCGACCACGGCCTTGTCGGCGGAGAAGCTCTCGTAGATCACCTCGCCGAGCGCCCCTCCATCGATCGTGTAGGCTACGTCAGCGGCGAGGTCGTCGAGTGTGAGGTGGTCGACCCCGCGGCCGATCTCCTCGTCCGGGGTGAAGCAGATGCGGAGTGGGCCGTGTGGAATCTCCGGGTGTGAGAGAAGGTGGGAGGCGAGGGTCATGATGACGGCGACACCCGCCTTGTCATCCGCCCCGAGGAGGGTGGTCCCGCCCGCGGTGACGATATCCTCGCCCTGCTTCGCGGAAAGACCCGGCGCGGTCTCTTTGTTCAAGATCTTGCTCGGATCGTTGGGGAGGGTAATCGGAGAGCCGTCGTAGTTTCGGTGGATGATCGGCTTCACGTTGGCCCCGCTGAGGGCGGGGGCAGTATCGGCATGTGCAAGGAGTGCCACCGTAGGCACCTGCGCGTTGGGGGTTGTCGATGGGATCGTTGCGAGGAGGCACCCGTAGTCGGTGATCCGGGCGTCGGATGTGCCCATCTCGTCGAGTTCTTGCTTGAGGAGGCGCAGAAGGGCGAGTTGCCTTTCGGTAGATGGAACCTCGTTGGAGATTTCGTCGCTCTGGGTATCGACTTTCACGTAGCGCAAGAAGCGCTCCTCAAGCTCAGATAAGTAGTGTTGGGACAAGATTACTCCTTTCTCGATGATCAGTAGGCCCGGGCGAAGTAGGCGAGCCCGATCGCTGGCTTCCCGCAGACAGGGCAGGTTGCGCCGTTAGCGGTCCAACCCTTGTTCTCTTCGAGAGGGAAGCAGCGGGAGGAGGCCTTGGTCTCCTCCTTGATCTTTCCCTCGCATTCGGCGGTGCCGCAGTGAGGGATCAAGGCCCAGCCCTCCTTCACGATCTCCTTCAGCTCGTCGTAGGATCTCGCCTCGTGCAAGTTGGCGTCGCGAAAGGCGGTCGCCTGAGAGAGCATGTCTTCCTGTACCTTGTCGAGAAGGCTTGTCACTGCTGGGACAAGTTGGTCCATGGGAATCGATCCCTTTCCCTCCCTCCCGGGGATGTTGCGACGGGCGAGGAGCACACTCCCCTTCTCGATGTCCTTCGGGCCGACCTCCATCCGGAGAGGAACCCCGCGCATCTCCCAGTCGTTGAACTTGAACCCCGGGGTCAGTCCCTCGCGGGAGTCTATGTGGACGCGCACCGCGGCGGTAGTGAGCTTCTCACGGATCTGTGCGAGCGTCTCCATCACAAGGATCTTCTGCTCGTCGGTCTTCCAGATCGGGACCACAACCACCTGGATCGGCGCCAGGCGCGGGGGGAGGCGAAGGCCGGTGTCGTCGCCGTGGGCCATGACGATCCCCCCGACCATGCGCGTGCTCACTCCCCATGAGGTCGTGTAGCAGTACTGCAGATCGTTGTTCTCATCGAGGAACTTGATGTCGAACGCCTTCGCGAAGTTCTGTCCCAGGTTGTGCGATGTCCCCGACTGAAGAGCCCACTTATTCCCCATCATTGCCTCGATGGTGTAGGACCTCTCCGCACCGGCGAACTTCTCCTGCGTGCTCTTCCTCCCCTTGATCACGGGAATCGCCGCCTCATTGATCGTAAAGTCGGCGTAGATATCGAGCATACGCATCGTCTCCTCCTGTGCCTCCTGTGCGGTGGCGTGTGCGGTGTGTCCCTCCTGCCAGAGGAACTCCGTTGTGCGCAAGAAGAGGCGCGGGCGCATCTCCCACCGGACGACGTTCGCCCATTGGTTGATCAGGAGAGGAAGGTCGCGATAGGACTGGATCCACTGAGCGTAGGCGTGACCAATCACCGTCTCTGAGGTGGGACGTACGACGAGTGGCTCTTCCAGCTTTTTGCCGCCGCCGTGGGTGACAATCGCGAGCTCCGGGGCGAACCCCTCGACGTGCTCGGCCTCCTTCTCGATGAAACTCATCGGGATGAACAGCGGGAAGTACGCGTTCTTGTGACCGGTCGCCTTGAACCGCTTGTCGAGACCGGCTTGAATCGCCTCCCACAGCTCGTAGCCGTAGGGCTTGATGATCATGCATCCGCGTACCGGTGCGTTGTCGGCCAGGTCCGCCATCCGCACCACGTCGGTGTACCACCGGGAGTAGTCTTCGCTTTGTGAGGTTACGCCTTTCACTGCCATACCGATTTTCCCTCCGTTTTCACATCAATGAGTCGTCAGGATAAGCCTGACGCTTCTCTTGGATGGTCTTTGTAGAGTCTTTCTCGCCTTAAAACAAGCGTTGTAAGTGTACCCATTTCTCGGACGGGGAAAAACTGACCAAGAGAGGGCTGGTTCAGAGAAGGTCGGGATCTACAGTCATAACCGGTGCACCTTGAGGAAATTGGTCCGTCCGGCACCCAAAGGGATTCCACCGGTGATAACGACGAGTTCCCCCGGCTGCGCGAGGCGCAAGTCAAGTACGGTGCGTGCCATTGTCTCGATCATCTCGTCGGTGTCTTCGTGCTGTGGCACAAGAACCGGTCTTACGCCCCATGTCAGAGCCAGCCTTCGATAGGTCGCCGCATTAGGGGTAAAGGCCATGATCGGTTCTCTTGGGCGCTCCCGCGCGACCTGACGGGCCGTGTACCCGCTCCAGGTGGAGGTGACGATCAATCGTGCACCGAGTTCCTTGGCGATCGTTGCCGTGGCATCGCTGATCGCGTCGGTGATCGGGTGTGTGTGTTCGACGTCCGTGAAGCTCACCGTATCCACCCAATGAAGCATCTTCTCCTCGACCGTGGCGGAGATCTTCGTCATCATCTCCACCGCGCGCACAGGATAGTGGCCGGTTGCGGTCTCCCCGGAGAGCATCACCGCATCGGTTCCGTCGAGGATCGCGTTCGCTACGTCGCTCGCCTCCGCGCGGGTGGGAGTGGGGTTTGCGATCATCGACTGCAGCATCTGTGTGGCCGTAATCACAGGCTTTCCCACGGCGTTACACTTGCGGATGATCTCCTTTTGATGAAGCGGAACCTCCTGCACAGAGACCTCCACTCCCAGATCTCCGCGCGCCACCATCACTGCGTCTGCCGCTTCAAGGATAGCGTCGAAATTCTTCAGCGCTTCACGCTTTTCAATCTTGGCCACTATCGGAACAGCGGTCTCTTTCCCGGTTTTGCGGTAGATCAGAGAGCGCAACGCCTCGATATCATCCTTTCCGCGCACGAACGAGAGAGCGATGAAGTCGACCCCGTGTTTGATGGCGAAGGCGGCGTCCACCCGGTCCTTCGGTGTGAGTGACGAGAGATGTGATTCACCACACAAGGCGCTGCGTGGTGCGACAACACCTTTGTGAGACAGGAGTTCGCCCCCCATGGTGACTCGGCAGACAAGCTCATCGGCCCCTTTCGTCTCGATGACGAATTCGAGAGCACCATCGTCGAGAAGGAGGGGGTCACCCATGCGAATATCGCTGATCAAATCCGGGTGAGGGAGGTTTACTACGTTCCCTTTCCCCGTTGCTGGACGGGTGGTAAGGACAAGTCGATCACCGGTTTTCAGGATGAGTGGCTCAGGATCGATAGTTCCGACGCGGAGTTTTGGGCCTTGCAAGTCGGCCATGATCGCGATAGGCGCATCCTCTTCCTGGGCGATGCGACGGATCGTAGCGATATCCTCTGCGTGCTCGTCCTTTGTTCCGTGCGAGAAATTTATCCGCGCCACATCCATCCCCGCATCGACGAGTGCCCGCAGTGTCTCCTCGTCGCATGAGGAAGGGCCAATAGTGCATACGATCTTCGTGCGTGTATTGTTCAATCCGCCATCTCCCTGATCAGCTGTCGATCTATTTTACGACTTTCTTCCTAATAGGAAACCTCTGGCGTGGAATGTCAAACATAATCAAAAAAACTATTGACTTTCCGCTCGTTTCCCGTTATAATGAATAGGGGATTTTGGCCTAGAAATCCTTAGTAATTATAAGGAATGGTAGTTGTGAACCAAAGTAGAATCATGGTTGTTATCGTAAAGGGTTGAGACAAGAGTGTGCGGAAAACACACGCTCCCTGAAAGGGAAGCCTATCAGGGTATGCCGATACCCGAAAAGGAAGGAGGTGGTCCAGTAGTTAGGTCCTTCTAGTTCGTCAAGGCGCGTTGGTTCTGGTGTTTGTTTAAAGTTTCCAAGGAGGCAGTCTTGAAGAGGATGTTAGTTGTTGCTGTTTTGTTGGCATTGTTTATTTCCGTCTGCGCGATGGGGTCGGCAACCCTGGAAACCGTGCTGGCTCGTGGTAAGCTGATCGTAGGCGTAAACGCGGTGTTGCCGGGCTTTGGTGCTTTGGATACAGCCACCGGCGAATTCATTGGTTTTGATGTCGACTACGGTAGGGCTATCGCAGCTGCTATCGGTGTCGATATTGAGTTCATTCCCTTGACCGCAGGAGAGCGACTTACTGCGTTGCAGACCGGTCAGATCGACGTCCTGATCCGCAATACCACTTGGACGCTTACTCGTGATTCCAAGGATCTGGGGCTCGATTTCTGCCCGACCACGTTCTACGATGGGCAAGGCTTTATCGTCAGAAAAGCTGATGGCATCAACTCGATCGAAGACATGGACGGAGCCACGGTCTGTGTTACCTCGGGTACGACTACAGAGGGCAACCTGGCAGATGCGTTCCGAGAGCACGGGTTGGAGCTGACTACCCAGGTGTTCGCCGACACAGAAGCGTCGTTTGGCGCTTATGACGTAGGCGGATGCGACTGCTATACAAGCGACAAGTCGCAGCTGGCATCGCTGCGAACCACCGCAGCTATTCCAGCTAATCACATCATTCTGCCTGACACGATCTCCAAGGAACCCTTGGGACCGGTCGTTCGCCACGGCGACAGCGAGTGGTACGACATCGTCAAGTGGACCATCTTCGCCACGTTCTTCGCCGAAGAGCACGGGATCACGCAGGCGAACGCGCTCACGTTTGAGAGCACAAACCCCGAAGTCCGACGCTTCCTCGGTGTGGAAGGAGGAATGGGTGCGAAGTTGGGCCTGGCCGAGGATTGGGCGGTGAACGTTATCGCAGCGGTCGGGAACTACGGCGAGCTCTACGGTCGTCACCTGGGCCCGAGCGGCCTCGACATACCGCGGGCCGGATCGCTCAACGATCTATGGACAAACGGTGGGCTGATTTACTGCCCAGCATGGCGGTAGAATCGTAACCGAACGAGTACAGCCTGTTGTGAGACAGGCTGTACTCTATTCTTGGTCCATGGAAGGAGTAGGTGTTGAGCAATAAGGTTGCTTCCTCCCATTCGATCCCCTTTTGGCGCGATGTTCGAGTTCTGCATGTAATAGGTCAAGTTTTGTTCCTTGTGGTTATTGCTGCCGGAATATGGTGGTTGCTCAACAATCTACAGACCAACCTCAAGGCGTGTGGTCTGAAGATTAGTTTTGGTTTCCTCAAGAACACGGCAGGATTTCCCATTTCAGAGGGTCTACGCTACGATCCAACCGATGTCAATGGGTATGCATTCTGGGTCGGAATCGTTAATACGATCCGGGTAGCGGTAATCGGCATCGTGTTTGCGACGGTAATTGGAACGGTTATCGGTGTCGCCCGTCTGTCGAACAACTGGCTGGTAAAGAAATTGGCTGGTCTATACGTAGAGATAATTCGTAACATCCCCTTGCTCGTGCAGTTGTTCTTCTGGTACTTCGCGGTGATGTTAACCGGGCTACCAATGGTCAAAAACAGCATCAGTCTCCCCGGCTCGATCTACTTGACTCGGCGGGGAGTGTACATACCATGGGCCACAGCAACGGAATCATTTAACACATGGATATTCTACGTCATCGGCGGGTTGGCTCTAGCGATCATCGTGTATGTACTTCGGCGTATGCAGCTGAAACGCACAGAGCGCCCAGGGTTTCCCATTATATGGGCAATAACGGTTCTCATCCTGACTCTGGTTGCCGGCTGGTTCCTTACCTCAGGCAACCCATTGGCTCTTTCCGTGCCGGTATTGAAGAAGTTCAATTTCGCTGGAGGGCTGTGGCTATCGACCTCATTCACGGCCCTTCTCATGGGATTGTCGGTATACACTGGAGCATTTATCGCCGAGATTGTACGCGCAGGGATCCTCGCAGTCAGCAAGGGGCAGACTGAAGCGGCCAAGGCGGTTGGTTTACGAAACACGCAGGTCTTGCGGTTGGTCATACTGCCGCAGGCAATGCGGGTTATCATCCCGCCTCTGGCCAGCCAGTACCTCAACCTGACTAAGAACTCCAGCCTGGCGATCCTCATCGGTTACTACGATCTGATGAACGTGGGAACAACGATCTTCAATCAGACCGGGCGTGCGGTGGAGATGATCCTGTTGATCATGGCTAGCTACCTCACGATGAGCCTGCTGACCTCCCTGTTGATGAACTACTACAATCGACGTATGAAATTGGTGGAGCGCTGATCATGAACGATAATCGACAGATCGTTCACACAGTTAAAGAACAGCTCCGGCCTCCTAGCGAACGGATCCCTGTTTTTCGGTGGCTGAAGGAGAACCTCTTTAGCAGCTGGCTCAATGTGATACTCACCGTCTTGGCCGTGGCTGTGATCGTGATGGTCTTATTCGGTCTGCTTAAGTGGGCCTTGGGGGCACGGTGGGAGGTTATTCCCGCTAACTTAAAGCTGCTGTTGGTCGGTACTTATCCCGTAGAATACCTGTGGCGTGTGTGGACAACCGGTTATATCATCGCTTTCTTATTGGGGTTCAGTAGTGGATCCCATGGAGGCTTGATGCGTCGGGTGTCCACAGTAGTTGCTTCGGTATCGATTTTGATGGCTATTCTTCCATTTCCTTGGGGGACTCGCGGGTGGCTCCTCGGTATTGCCGTTGCCGCTGCCATCGGGTTTAGCTTGGGGCACCTTAGTAAAGGTATTCGCTGGTGCAAACGTCTGGAGATAGCTGCCTGGTTACTATCATTCCCTATTAGCCTCGTTTTGCTGAATGGGTTGGGTGGGATCCTTCCTGTAATTGAAAGGAGGACTACTTGGGGGTTTTTACTTAACTTAATCGGCGCGGTGGTGGGGATCGGCCTTTCGTTCCCCATAGGTGTACTGTTGGCCCTCGGGCGGCGGAGTGAGCTACCGGCCATTCGATGGGTATGTACCGCGTACATCGAAATCATCCGTGGGGTGCCGTTGATCAGTCTGCTCTTCATGGCCAGCATCATGCTGCAGCTGCTCCTGCCGACCAATGTACGACCCGACCTGCTCATCCGTGCGATGATGACGATCACCGCTTTTTCAGCGGCGTACATGGCGGAGAACGTCCGTGGGGGATTGCAGGCTATCCCAAGGGGGCAGTACGAAGCTGCCAGTGCTGTAGGCCTCAACAAGGCGTTGGGCACCATACTTATCATCCTACCGCAGGCGTTGCGCCTAGTCATCCCTGCGATCGTTGGGCAATTCATTGCCCTATTTATGGACACGACTCTGTTTGGGTTCATAGCGATTCTTGAGCTCTTGAACATCACACGGAGCATAATGGGCAACATCGAATGGCGCGGGACCATATTTGAGCTATACGTGTTTATCGGGGTTGTGTTCTGGATCCTGTGCTACTCAATGTCCTATGTCAGTCGTAGGATGGAAAAAACGCTGGGCGTAGGAGAGCGTTAGGAGGGGAGCGAATTTGTCTGTGACAAGTAACGAAGGGATCATCATCTACCGCGATGTGCATAAATGGTACGGGGACTTCCATGTGCTCAGAGGGATTACCTTCACGATGCAGAAGGGTGAAGTGATCGTGATCTGTGGACCCTCGGGCTCCGGAAAATCCACGTGTATCCGCACGATCAACCGCCTGGAGGAGCATCAACGGGGGCAGATCATCGTGGATGGCGTGGAGTTGACAAACGATCTGCGGAACATAGAAACCATCCGGCGCGAAGTAGGAATGGTCTTCCAGCAGTTCAACCTGTTTCCTCACCTTAGCGTGCTGCAGAACGTTGCGCTCGCGCCTTTCTGGGTGCTGAAGATGAAGAAGAGCAAGGCAGAAGAGGTTGCGACACAGCTCCTGGAGCGTGTCGGCATTCCAGAGCAAGCACAAAAATACCCGGGGCAGCTCTCCGGTGGGCAACAACAGCGCGTGGCCATAGCGCGTGCATTGGCGATGGCACCAAAGATCATGCTCTTCGACGAGCCGACCTCGGCATTGGATCCAGAGATGATCAAAGAGGTACTCGATGTTATGAAGGAGTTGGCTCTTAGTGGCATGACGATGATCGTCGTCACTCACGAAATGGGGTTTGCGCGCGAGGTGGCGGACCGGATCATCTTCTTCGATTATGGACAGCTGGTCGAGGAGAACACTCCCGAGGAATTCTTCCACAACCCGCAACACGAACGTACGAAGCTCTTCCTATCTCAGATTCTGGACTACTAGGTAAGTACACAAAGAACGCTAGACAGGTGATTCGACAGACGCGCTTGCGATGCCAGTGCCATTTCATGCTCATCTCGCACGAGAAACACCACCTCGGTTCATGCTTATCTTGCGTGAGACAACTCTTCTTCTTGACAATGCTTAAGAGCTATAGTATCCTTCTGGCGATAGTGGCAGTCGTTTTAACCTGTAGTATGACTTCCTTAGCGAAGTCGGCTTCAAACGTTCTGCCTCGATTAACTAGCAATACGGGGGTGATACAAATGGCAGAGCGCGAAACCGGCACCGTCAAGTGGTTTAATGACAGTAAAGGATACGGCTTCATCGAGCGCGAGCAGGGTGAAGACATCTTCGTGCACTTTAGGGCCATCCGCGGCGAGGGCTACCGAACGTTGGAGGATGGTCAAAGCGTAGAGTTCACGGTTACCGAGGGCGATAAAGGTCCTCAGGCGCAAGATGTAGTCGTCTTGTAGTTTTTGAAACTGAGATCTTAAAGAGAGAGTGCGGCATACTTTATCGGTGTGCCGCATTTTTCTTTGGCTACTCGCTATTTCGACTACTTGTCCGACGTTCCTCTTCGGTTCACTCGAAACAATAAGGGCACCGCATTCCTGTTTTTCTCGCCAAGACGCCAAAGAACGAGGAACCAGAGGCCGCGCACGAACAGCTAAACGCGAATCTTCTTCCAGGTTCCTCTCTTGAACTTCCAGCCAAGGAGGAAGGCGAGGGTCAACCAGTAGGCGAACTCCCCCGACCAAGCCCCGACGATCCCCAACCCAAGGCGCAGTCCGAACAAGTAGGCAAGGGGAAGGTAAAGGAGGGAGCAGACCCCGAGCTCAACGAGCATGACGTAGCGAGTATTTCCCGCGCCTTGCAGTGCCTGCCCAAGGACAAGGGCCACCCCTGCAAAGGCCTGTATCACGCCTAACATGGCAAGAGGAAGGCACCCCAACGCGATCACGGCGGTATCTGCTGTGTATATCGAGAAGATCTCTCTTGGAAAAGCAAGGAAGAGCAGTCCTATCCCGGTCATCATGTAGGCAGCGAGCTTGGTCGCCTCCCCGCCGAACCCTTCTGCTTCCTCCGGGCTCTTTCCCCCGAGGTTCTGACCGACCAGGGTCGCAGCGGCGACTCCGATTCCGATTGCCGGCATGATGGACAGGCCGAGGACTGAGCGTATGATGTTGCTCGCCGCAAGCTCCAGGGTGCCGATCCGGGAGACGATGGAGAAGAACGCGAAGAAGCTTCCGTTGGCAATGAATCGCTGCCCTATTACAGGAAGGGAGAGGCGAAAGATGGGAAAAAACCAGGGGAGTGAGAGATGGTGATAGGGGTGAAAGCGCTCCCGATACCGCTGGGAAAGGCTGACACCTACGAGATAAAGAGTCCCGATCCCGGTAGCAAGCGAGGAGGCGATCGATGCTCCGGCGATCCCCATCTGTGGGAGACCCCAGTGACCGAATATCAATGCGTAGTCAAGGAGTATATTGGCGATTGTAACGAGAACTGCTGATGTCATCAGCTGTCTGGTGTCCCCCACCCCACTGAAGAATCCGCGGTAGACCATATTCAAGAGAAGAAATGCTGCCCCGAGGAAGCGGTAGCGTAAGTAGATCGCTCCGAGTTGTGCTACCTGTGGATCGTGAGAAAGGAGAGGGGAGATAATATCTGCGATCCACGCGCTTGCGATTACGAGTGGAATCCCTCCGACCAAGGCCAGCAGCAGCCCCGCGTTCAAGACATTGCCGCATTGCAGGAGGTGTCCCTCACCGTAGCGGCGCGAGGTGAGGGTCTGCACCCCGATCCCGATTCCAGCGAGCGAGAAGACAACGGCAAAGTAACCGACTCCGGAAATTCCCGCAGCAGCGAGGGGAAGCGAGCCCAGACGGCCGAGCATCGCCGTATCGACCACGCTCAACAGGGTGATGGAGAGCATCCCCAATGACACTGGATAGGCAAGGCGGATCACCGCGCGTGATCGCTCGGGGTGGAGGCGAACCTTATCAATGATGGTATGTGCGCGAGACTGGAAACCGTTCCTCATCACCCCTCCTCGATTCCGATTACGTCTGCTTTTGTCGGGCGTTCTCCCATCTGAGTGAGCGTTACCCCAATGATTGTCGCCATGGTTCCCAGCCCTTTCGCCAGGGTGAGTAGCGTTCCCATCAGCGTGATCTCGGCGAAGAGGGTGATAATGGGGATGAAATTTGTCGAAGATGCGACCTGGGTCGCTGAGAGGTGGGTCAGCGCGTAGTGCAAGGCGAGGAAAGCGCCGGCCGAGCAGAGGATGCCCAGAAACAGGATCTCCAGTGTGATCTTTGGGGTAACCTGCGCAAGCCAGTGCAGCCCGTCGGTCGCCGCGAGCGGTCCAAACAGGAAGAGGGAGAAAAAGAACTGATAAAACGTGAGTTGGAGTGGTGTAATGCGCTTCAGTACGTCTTTCAAGAGAACGGTGCGCGTTGCTGCACAAAATACCGCGCCGAGGATGAGAAGATCTCCCGTCAAGCTTGCTCCGACTTCACTGCGACCTGAGAAGACAAGCAGGAAGATCCCTGTGTAGGCAATAGCAATCCCCAGTACCTTCTTCCATGTCGCGCGTTCTTGATGACGGTAGAAAGCAATCAGAAAGACGACCGTGGGAATCGCGGCGATGATCACCGAGGCGTGGCTCGGCTGGGTGTGAGCGAGACCGAACGTCTCGAATAGAAAATAGCCGATAGGGCTCAGCAGCGATAATCCGGCCAGTACAACGAGATCGTGGCGCGGAAGACGCAGTTCCCCGCGTATACCGCCGATGATTCCCAGGAGTATCGTCGCTACAGAGAAGCGTAAGAAGAGGAGGGTGAATACGGGGACGGTCTTCACCACATCCTTGATCGCCAGGAATGATAGGCCCCAAGTGAGCATCGCTGTGAGGAGGACGAGATAGACGAAGGCGGTCCTCCTGTTGAACTCCATCTCTCCTCCTTATTGGAAACGATCGGTGATACGTACTATTGGGTACGGATCTTGCATTGTGCAAACTCTCGGGGCCGTCCGCAACCATTCGGCGAGGCATTTCGGAGCGCTTATAGTAGATGGCAGCGAGTTCTTTTAAGCCCATGTCAAAAAGGTAAAGGCCGTATATATCCTGCGTTCAACGTTTCATTCCTCGGCAGTAGAGGGCCGAACATGATGCCGATCAGTTTCAGATAATTCCTCCACCAAAGCTTCATACTTCCACGTTACCATCTCACCCACTTAGCAACAAAGGAGCGTTTGAAATGACCAAAGCAAAGAAAGTCGTTATCGGAATGTTGATGATCAGCCTTCTCACCGTTGGAGTTATCGCCCTGGCGGGGAATGGATTCGGCGAAGGGATCAGGGCCACCAATAACACGGTTGCCGAGCGTCCACTCGATTGCAGCGGTGATGGCGAGATGAACGGATACGGACAGGGCCTGAGTAGCGACCGTCCCCTCGATGGTAGTGGATACGGCGCGCGGGCAGGCGGAGGCCAGGGAGCGCGTTCCGGACTTGGGAACGGCCTCGGGGAATGCATGAACTAACAATCCAAAAGGAACGAGGCGGTCGGTTACTTAATATCGACCGCCTTCTCATCAGGAGGTGACCAATAATGAAAAGAAGCGTATTGCAGTGGTGTTGAGCATATTGGCGTTTGGGGGTCTGGTTGCGCTGGCTCATGGAGCCAGTCAGGGATCAGTGGGAGGACCGTACCGGGGGAGTAGATCTGCCTCTGCAGTCACCCTTCCCGCCGACGTTCAGGAGGCGCTCCTGGAGACGTTGACCGGTCCCGAAGGCGAGTACGCAGCCTATGCCTCTTATGCTGCTGTCATTAAAAAATACGGTGAAGTAGAACCGTATCTCCACATAATGGAGGCGGAAGGGCGACACATCACGGCCCTTCAACGTCAGATGGATAAATATGGGGTAGCTTACCCCGCGGAGAATCCTTACCTGGGACAGATCGAGGCCCCTGAGAGTCTTCTGGAGGCTGCACAGGCGTGGGCGGAAGGGGAGATCGCTAACGTCGAGATGTACGCGCAGCTCCTCTCGGTGGTAGAGGAGTACTCCGACATTACCCGGGTCTTCCTTAATCTCCAGCGCGCCTCGCAAGAGGCACACCTCCCTGCGTTTGAGAGTGCCGCTCAAAACGGAGGCACCCTCGATTCAGGAGAGGAGCACGACTGTGGGAGCAGCTCGCGAGGAGGACGCTTCGGAAGACTGTAACTGCGACAAGAAAGAGTAGGGCAATACCGTTCAAGCACACTCAATGAGCGATTGGTATTCGACCAGTGACAGAGCGCGAGGTTGCAAGGTCTCGCGCTCTGTGTCTTTGTTATCGCAAAGCCTTGTAGATCAGCACATCCTGAGGAGCTGCGGGTCTTCATTCTTGGCCTTCGCCCAACCCCAGCTTAGGTATACCCCCGAGAGGATTCGAACCTCCGACCTACGGTTTAGGAAACCGTTGCTCTATCCGACTGAGCTACGGGGGCGCTTTTAGAACTCTTCCAAAATCAGGTACAGCTGTTTTGCCGCTGCTTGTTCGGCTTCCTTCTTGCTGCGCCCGCGCCCGATGCCACGGTGTCCGGCTACGGCAACGGTCACTGCGAACTCCTTGAGATGGGCCTTGTCACTGGTCTTGTCGACAGAGTAGGCCGGGCGGCAGTCGAACATGCGCTGCGCCGATTCTTGCAACAGGCTCTTGTAATCTCCAGTCGCCGATTGTTCGAGGAATAGACGTTCGATCTCATCCTTCAGATAGCGGATGACAAACTTTGCGGCATACGAGAAACCTCGTTCGAGGAAGATCACACCTATCAAGGCCTCGAAGGCATTTCCCATGTTGTTCGGCCGATCACGCCCGTGGTTCGCTTCCTCCCCTTTTCCCAGGCGAAGGTAGGAGTGAAGCCCGATCTTCTTTGCCTTCTCGGCAAGCATCGGCCTGCTGACCACAACCGACTTTGCCTTAGTCAGGCGCCCCTCATTTGCATCGGGGTACTCCTTGAATAGGTAACTCGTCACTGCAAGACCGATCACCGCGTCGCCTAGGAATTCGAGACGTTCGTTCGAACCACGGGGATCGCTACGTTCGTTGACATAAGAGCTGTGCAGCAGAGCTATCTCCAACGCTTGGGGGTCGATCTTCAGGCGAAGCTTCTTCGCCAGTTCCTCTATTGGTTTTTCCTTCATTGTCATAGGGTATTAGGGCGGGAGGATTCGAACCTCCGATCACGGCTCCAAAGGCCGCTGCCTTACCGCTTGGCTACGCCCTAAAATACCAGGTCCTCCGTGGGGATTTCCTGAGCAAAGATTGTCTTTTCCTCGTCCACAGCCTCGCGGTATTTCGCAAGGACCACCTGTTCTAATCTCAACCGAAACTCGTTGTCGATTGGATGAGCTGTGTCGCGGAACTCGCCGTTCTTAACCTCGCGACTGGGCATGGCGACGAACAGGTGTTCCTTCCCCTGGATCACCTTCACGCTGTGAATGATGAATACGTCATCAAAAATGATCGAGCAGAACGCTTTCAGGTTCCCTTCATTGCGCATCGGTCGAATCTCTACCTTGGTTATCTCCACCCTAAATGACCTCGCTATCTAACTCATTAAGCGATTTATCTTAACGAAAAGCCCTGATCCTTTCAATATTCGGTTCCTTCTCGTTTCGAGTGGGTAGATGTAGGCATAACGGAACCAGTACATCTCGCAAAGACGTGAAGCAGTAGCGGGTAATGAGTGACAAGAAAGAGCAAGAGCATTCTCTCGCAAAGCCGCAGAGAACGCCAAGGAAAGCGATAGAATTGGAAAAGAACAAGAACAGAAGACATCTCTTGGCGAGCTTGGCGTCCTGAGTGAGTGCAACGAACGGGCGAGAGAACAGCCTTCTATCATTTGTGGTCACAGGTTGTTATCAGCTCAAAACGGCAAAGAGCCCAATATTCTACTCTCCCGCGAGATCGAATATGGTAACCCCATCCCCCCCTTCCCTTGGCGGTGCCAGGCTGCAAGACGAGACGAAGGAACAGGAGGATAGGTAAGCCCTGACAGCGTCCCGCAGGGCTCCGGTTCCTTTGCCGTGGAGGACACTCGCCCTCCTAATGTCTGCGAGCAGGAGCTGGTCGAGGTATGCTTCGAGCTCGCGTAGCGCCTCGGAGACTGTCATCCCGCGCACGTTCAACTGGAGGGAAACCTGGCCGGTTCGCAGGCCAGCGGGGCGATAGGAACGGGACTTTGGCTTAGACGCTCGCCGTTTCGCCAAGGAGAGATCAGCGGCTTCTGTGGAGACGCGAATCCCTTCCAGATCGATTGTCACTTTCCCGCGCGGGGATATGCTCGCGATCCGCCCGTCGGTGTCCAAGCTGTGCACATGCACGAGCTGCCCCACCTGGATCTCGTCTGGAGAGAGAGTGGCCCCCTCGTCCTCGCGCGTGGCACGCTCCTCCTCTCTGCGCAGCTCACCACGCAAATCGGCAAGCTCACGGTAGGCCCTCTTTGCCTCCTCCACGGTTGGAGAGGCTTTGATCTCGCGCAAGAGACGCTCTACCTGTTGTTGGCTTCGACGGAGGAACGCTTCCAGCTCCCTAATCCTAGTGGAGAGCGTCTCTTCTTTGGCATCTTCGAACGCGGCTACTTTCTCCGCGTAGGTTTCCTTCAGGTTGCTCGCCTCTGCTAGTTCTTGTTCCGCCCTAGTGCGATGTTTGAGGAGCGTCTGGCGTTCGCGTTCCAGCTCCTCGATGATGTCCTCGGCGCGGATCTCCCCCTGAGTGAGGAACGATTTCGCTCGGGTCACTAAATCCTCGGAAAGGCCAAGGCCGCGAGCGATGACGAACGCGTTGCTCTTGCCGGGGACCCCCTCGATAACCCGGAAGGTGGGGGAGAGAGTCTCGACGTCGAACTCCATCGACGCGGTCTTAACCGCAGGATGACGGATAGCGAAGTACTTGAGCGGGGTGAGGTGTGTGGAGACGGCGACCAGTGCCTCGGCCTCAAGCAGGTCCTCGATTATGGCGAGGCCGAGAGCGGCCCCTTCCTGCGGGTCGGTCCCCGCACCGAGTTCGTCGAGAAGGACGAGAGCGCCCGCGTCGGCCTCCTCCAGGATGGAGACGATGTTTTTCATGTGGGCGGAGAAGGTGGATAGGTTCTGCGAGATCGATTGTTCGTCCCCGATATCGGTCCGCACCTTGGAGACGAGGGGAATCTCGCTATCCGGGGAGGCGGGAATGGGAATGATCGATTGGGTCATCAGCGTCAGAAGGCCGAGCGTCTTTAGGGTCACCGTCTTACCGCCGGTGTTCGGCCCGGTGATCACCGCCATCCGGGTCCGATCTCCAATGGAGAGGGAGATTGGGACGACCTGCTCCCGATCGATGAGGGGATGGCGGGCGTTGCGAAGCGCGAGGGAGCGGGAGAGGCGGGGAAAGGAACAGTGATGGGCGATCGCGTAGGAGGCACGGGCGAAGAGGGAATCAAGGTGAGCGAGGATCGCCCGGTTGTGCAGGAATGAGGATCCCTTCTCTTTGAACCCCTCGGTCAGCTCGCGCAGGATCCGCAGCCGCTCATCGTGAATCTCCCCGTCCAGGGTAGCAAGGTTGTTGTTCTCCGTTACGAGCGTGGTCGGCTCGGCGTACAGGGTCTGACCGGTCGCCGAACGATCGTGAACTACGAACCCCATCGCCCCGACTGCCCCGCTCTTGATCGGAACGACCAGCCGCCCGGCGCGGCGGGTGATCACCGCTTCGCTGATCAGTTCAGGGTTACGATCGATCAGCGCGCGCAGCTTCTTCTCGACCCTCTGTTCGAGAGTTCTTCGCTTCGCGATCAGGCTCTTCAGCGTTGGAGAGGCGTCGTCGCGCACCGCGCCGGCCTCGTCGATAGCCCGATGGATCCTCTTCGCAAGATCGATCGCCTCGAAGAGGCGTTCGGCAAACCGGCGTAGGGACGGGAAGGCCTCTTGCGTGGTGAATACGGCTCGGATGCGCCGGGTTTCATCGATCGTTCGCAGGACGAGGAGGAACTCCTCCCCAGCGAGAAAGGCATGTTCCTCGGCTCGCTTAAGAAGGGGGGCAAGGTCCTCCACCCCGTGAAGCGAGAAACGCCCTTGCTCCTCCAAGAAGGAGATCGCCTCACCGACCTCGGCCATCCCTTGCTCTATCGCCACTCGATCCGCGAGTGGGACGAGGGCATCGATCGCCTCCTCGCCGAGAGAGGAGGAGCAGAATCCCTTCAGAAGGCTCTTGACACGATCGAATTCGAGATCACGCAGCGTCTTGTCGTTGGCGATCGCCATCTCTATGTTACAGCGCCCCCTCTGGGAGAAGATTTCTCGCCGTCTCTACCATCTCCGCGATGATCGTCCCCACTGGTTTCACCTCGGTGATGAGCCCGCTGATCTGACCGGCCATCAGGGAGCCGCTCTCTGTATCCCCGTCGTAGACGGCACGGCGCAGGCCTCCTACGGCCAGGGCTTCAAATTCCTCTCGCGGCCGCCCTTCATGCTCGTAGCGGGCGAACTGCTTACTCAGCTTGTTCGCAAGGGTGCGCACCGGGGCACCTATGCTCCGCCCGGTGACGATCGTCGCGCGTCCGTTAGCCTTCAGGACAGCCTCCTTGAAGTTATCGTGCACCGGAGCTTCGGCGGAAACGAGGAAACGGGTTCCCATCTGAACTCCTTCCGCTCCGAGTACGATAGCCGCAGCGAGCCCACGGCCATCGCCGATCCCCCCGGCAGCGATCACCGGAATCGATATAGCATCGACCACCTGAGGAACGAGGACGATCGTCGTCACCTCGCCGACGTGCCCCCCGGATTCCGTTCCCTCGGCGATGACTCCGTCCGCACCGGAACGCTCCATCCTTTGAGCAAGCGAGACAGCGGGGACGACAGGGAAGACCTTGATCCCCGCTTCTTTCAGCCGATCTATGTACTTCGCTGGGTTCCCAGCGCCGGTCGTCACCATGGGAACGCGCTCACGAATGACGATCTCCACCTGCTCATCGATATCGGGGTCCATCAGCATCAGGTTGACCCCGAACGGGCAATTGGTCTTTTCTCGCACCTCGGCGATCTGCGTGACCAGGAGATCGGGCGGCATTCCGCCCGAGCCGATCACCCCTAACCCACCGGCCTCAGAGACCGCCACGACGAGTGGGGCACGCGACACGTGTGCCATCCCTCCAAGGAGGATGGGATAACGAATACCGAGCATCTGACAGGTCCGATTCACTTTTTGCCCCCTTGCTAACTCTTACAAAGATGATACCACGCCGCGTGGGAAACGGACAGGGGAGGCGCATGCTTTGCATTATTACCCGGAGAACCTACGTGACCTGTAAGGGCATAGTTAACCGTACCCACCGATTCTCGCAGGGATTTCCAAGCGAGATCTCGGCCTTGATATGATCCGGGAGGATCTCGATAACTATGCTTGATACCGTCCCCGTAAGTTTTCCCTCGTATTCTCCGTGTCGACACGGGCTGTCCAGACTGGGGTTCACGCGCCCTACCGACGCGTCGAAGTGGCTGGATAGGATCGCCTTGACCGTGTCCATGTTGGCTGTACCGCGCGTTTCGCTGAGTAATTGGCTCACTGTTTGATAACGATAGTGTGTGCTCGACGGGTAATCGCGCATGACGAGGGCAGGTTTGATATTGTCACTGAGCGCATGGTTAGTCAACACCAAGTCGTGCTCTCCAGCAGGAGGCGAAATCACCACCTGATGTTTGGCCGTTGCCTCGATGATCCGGCTGTCGGTACGATCAGCAAACAGAAAGTTGAACGCCGTAGCAGGAGGATGGGCTTTCAACTGAGTAATCGCGTCTGCTGTGGAGCCAGCGGTCTGTGTCAGATATCGCTGCAGGACCCACATCGGCATGTTGTATTCGAACTCACTATCGCGGCACCCGTTCTCCAGGGAAAGCCCGAGCAGCACGACCCCCTGATCGTTCCACATCCGATGATATCCGATGTAGCCCGGGACGAGCGGGGCAACGAAATCGTGCCCGACAGAAGGGTGAGCCTGAAGAAGAACGAGGAACTGATCGATATAGCGTGCACCATCGTCGTTGTGGCCACAGATCATCCGCCCATCTGCGGTGGACGGGCCCCACGCGGAAAGAGAGGAGCACATATAACCGGGATGAGTCTCTGGAGTGGGAAGTGAGTTTAAGAGATCCCACCCGCAGTTTAGTACCAGGATGTCCTCATAAGGAACCGCCGCTCCTGCAGCAAGGCCGTGCATTTCCTCGATATAGTCCATCCCTGTTTGGTCCTGAATTGCTTGCTCGTAGCGGTGCGCTTCCTTCAGGATACCCTGTTTGTCCAACTTAGTTGCTACACATAGGCTGTCGATGAACCCGCGGCTGATCAGCTTAACAATCGGCCTTGTCTGCTCCCCTTGCTCCCTACCAAGCTGATACGGTTCTCCCGACACTTCAATGACGGGCATAGTCCCTTTCCACGGGTATAGTTGTTCGAACGCGAGTTGCCATCGGTCGGGCATTATTACTACCTCCAGTAGCTAAAATTGTTTACATTATTTCTTTCGTGCTAGCCGCGGATCAAGCGCGTCGCGCAGACCGTCACCCAGGAAGTTGAAGCCGAGAACCACCAGCATCAGGGTCAATCCGGGAAAGGTCGTGATCCACCACGCCGAGGTGAGATAATCACGCCCACTTGCAATGATAAGCCCCCATTCTGGAGTCGGCGGTTTGATCCCCACTCCCAGGAAGCTCAACCCAGCAGAGAACAGGATCGCCCATGGGATTTCCAAGGTACTGTATACGATGCCAATGGAGATCGTATTTGGTAGGAGGTGTTTTCCCAGAATGCGCAGGTGGGAGACCCCAAGCGCACGGGCTGCCTCGATATACATGCGCCCCTTCTCCCCGAGGGCCTGTCCTCGCATTAGTCGGGCAAAGTGCGCCCAACTGATCACAACCATGGTGATAATCAGCGGGAACAACCCTCCACCGAAGCTTCCAGCAATGACGATTGCAAGGACCATCGCTGGAATAGAGAGCATCGTGTCCACCAGGCGCATGAGAACCGAATCGATCCAACCGCCAAAGTACCCGGCAATCAACCCGAGGAAAACACCAACGAGTCCTTCGATGGCAACAACCCCAAAGCCAATCAAAAAAGCGAATCGAGCTCCGCATATCACTCGGCTGAAGACATCACGTCCCATCTGGTCGGTACCCATGAAGTGCTGCCAGGAGGGGGGCTCGAGCAAGGCACTGTAGTTCGGCTTGATCGGATCATATGGCATAACCCACGTCCCAAACACAGCAATGATCAAGAAAGCCAATACGATCACTGCCCCTACAATGGCTAAATGGTTCTTACGAAAGACTTGGCGCCATAGCTGAAAAGTCATCCTATCCTCATCTTTGGCAGCGTAACTCCTTTCTTCCCGTTCTCATTGCAATCGAATGCGCGGATCAGCCAAGGAATAGGCAATATCGGCCAAGTAGTTTGCAAATACAACAACGAGGGTGTAAACAAGGGCCGTCGCTTGTACTAAAGGATAATCACGTTCGAAGACAGCAGTAGTTAGCAATCTGCCCATTCCTGGCCACGAGAAGACAGTCTCAACGATTACCGAGCCACCGAACAACCAAGGCAACTGCAACGCCATCATTGTAATCACTGGGATTAAGGTGTTACGTAAAGCGTGCTTCAGAATCACTACGCGCTCTGCCAATCCCTTGCTGCGGGCAGTGGTCACATAGTCCTGCAACAGAACATCCAACATTCCCGATCGCGTGATCCGGGTAAAGGTCCCTGCCTGGGGAAGACCGAGGGTCAACGCTGGAAGGATCAAGTGTACAAGTCCGTTCCACGTCCAGAAAGAACCTCCTCGCCCCGAGATCGGCAATCCAGGGATCCGAACGGCCAGAAAGAGCATAAACATCAATCCCAACCAGAACGTGGGCATGGATAACCAGAATAACGCGGAAAACGTAACAACCGTATCGGTGATGCTGTACTGGCGAATGGCAGAGATAATTCCAGCGGTCAGCGCGACCAACAAGGTAATACAGAAGGCTGCAATCGTCAATTCCAGCGTCTGACCGACCCGTTCGCTAACCAACTCTAGAGTAGGAGCATGATTGGCAATCGATTCTCCGAGATCCCCTCTTAGCGCGTTCTTTAGCCAGATCGAGTACTGCACAAAGATCGGCTTATCCAGCCCCAACTGACTTCGCAGTTCGAGCACCTTCTCCTGTGATGCCAGCGGTCCCAGGATCTGTCGTGCCGGGTCACCCGGAGCAAGCCGCATGCTAAGGAACACAATCAGCGATACCCCAATCAAGACTGGAACGATCGATAGGGTTCTTCGAACGAGATAGCTCAACATACCTTGCTCCTACTCATTAGGGATGTGGAGGGATAAGAAGAGTATCCCCCCACGTTTTTTGGCCAGTCGCTCACAAATCAACGTACATGAACCTCGATTACTTCACGTAAAGCTCCAATGCAAGGACGAGGTCAAGCCACCATGGGTGCTTCTTCACCTCGTCGATCCCTCCGACGTGACCCTTCACCGCGATACTGTCGCTGCGTACAACGAGCGGAATGACGATCTGGTCCTCCACGACCATCCGTTGCACAGCAGCACTAGCAGTAACGCGCTCCTCAGCCGTGGCACCAAGTCGTACTGTTTCCAACGCCCTATCGATAGCAGGACTGTCGTAACGAGCGTAATTGGGATTCGGAATTGATGGACTACCGACGATCATGTCCAATGTCACCTCACCGATGTTGTATGACCACCCGGTTACCGTGAAATCAAACTCGCTAGCTTCCAAGCGTGCATTGACTGCAGCGGCATCGAATATCTCGAGGTTCACTGCAATACCAATATCCGCCAGCATGGCCGTTACAATCTCCGCTGGCAAGCTATAGCGCGGAACATTCATCGCAACGAGATTAAGGTTGAGCTTCTGCCCGTTCTTCTCCCGTACGGTCTCCCCAGGGGGAAGTCCCCATCCGGCCTCATCAAGCAGCGTGCGGGCCTTGTCCGGATCGTAGGTGAGGATGGACTTCGCAAATTCTTCACTCCCTGACCAGTACCCGGTTGCACTAGGAGGGAGGAGACTGGATGCGACTGTTCCGTACCCGGAGAATGTAGCGTTAAGCACCGCCTGACGATCGACCGCGTGGTTGATTGCCTCACGTACCCGTTTATCTTGCATGATCGACCGGTCCATGTTGCAGGAGATGAATACTACACGAAACGATGGCTTGAGTAGCGTTTCTATGTTTGTATCCTCCTGTAGATTGGCAAGCATGTTTTCGGGCACAGTACGAATTAAGTCTACGTCCCCGTAGCGAAGCTCGGAGACGCGGGTGATTGCTTCAGGGACGATACGGAATACGATCTCATCCAGATAGGCCGGGCCTTGATTGCTGAGGAATGCTGGACCGTGCGTGTAATCTGGATTTTTCTTGAGGATGATACGGTCGCCACGTACCCAGCTATCAAACATGAAAGGTCCCGTTCCTACTAGGGCATCAAAGCCATAGCGTTCGCCGTGTTTCTCATATGCTGCCGGTGATTGAATGATATTCCAGGGATCGCCTAAGTAGGTGAGCAACATAGAGTAAGGCTGTTCCAACACGAAGTTGAGCGTATATTCACCAACGACGACCAATTCCTTAACTGGTTCAAACTCCCAACCACCGAACGACTTTGGGAAAAACCAGTTCCACAGATAGTCCTTCAACGTTTCGGCGTTGAAAGGCGTACCATCGTGAAAATTGATCCCTTCCTTGAGCTTGAATGTCCACGTAAGCTGATCCACCGAAACCGACCATGACTTAGCCAATAACGGCTGAATCTCCATATTCTCGTCGTAGATCACCAACGTCTCGCAAACCAAACCGAGTACATATAGCGGTTCGTAAAGCGCAGAGGTGAAGACATCTAGTGTGTCTAGTTTTTCTTTGAGGGCCATCGTCAATGTGCCACCCTGCTGTTGCGCTGATACCGAAACTGTAAATCCAAATACAGCTAGAATTAGGGCTCCTGTAATCAAAAACTTTTTAAAGTTCAATTTCTCCCTCCTTTTAAACATTTAACCTCTATTACTTTAACCGTTCTCGCATTCCCAACGCTGTTTGTCGTTATTCACCTCCTCTAGTTTCTGCTCAGGCACACGCTGTTTGCTAAAAGGAGCGATCCTCTGACTGTCCATGACGATCAAACGAAGGCCCCTCGTCGCAGTTATATCATGAGAGAAGTAAGAGGCTTCTTGCGGCACCACCATCCTATTTCTCAGCATGACCGGTGGCACCATGACAGCGGTCGATATAACTCCAGTCCGCATCGTCAGAGGCGAAGCCCTCTCGTTCCTTGGCTGTCGTCTGTTCGAGGCAGAACTCGCAACAGGAATCCCCGTCGGGGAGTGCCTTGGTATGAGCCAGTTTAAAGTCAGGGTTGTACGCCATGTACTTTGCTGGATCGACGTAACAGTAGAGCCTACCAAGAACCTCCTCCCCGTACTGTTTCCACACCTTCGCCATCGCACACCCGTAGGCGCGGAATCGCTTCTCTCCGCCAACTTCGACCTCTTCGCTTCCTGTATGCATTCCAAACTCAGGAAGGCTACGGCTTTTCCCTGCACCGTAGTTCTCAGGGGTAAGAGGGAGTCCCTCGTCCAATACAGCCGCCTTCACCTCTGTTCCAATCATCACACCGTACGCCTTCACCGCCTTGAGGATGAGCCTTCTCCCCTCTTCATCCCCGAACTCATTTACGAGCGTCCTGGCGAAGGCCAAGTGGAGGAGGGCAATGCGACGACTGACAAGCTCGATTTCATGTCCCGCTTCGTCCCGCGAGAGTCTGTTCGTCTTCTCTTCCATTTTCCTCTCCTACTCCCCTTTTGATGGATCGATCTCCATCCCTTCTGCGAGGAGGGTCTCGCAAGCAAGCCTCTTCTTTCCGTCGATCGTCATCAGGCAAGCTCCGCAGACACCTCGCCGACAGGAACTGCGATAGGAGATCGTCGGATCGAGGACCTCATGGACGTATTCGAGTGCGTTCAGCACGTTCATCTCGCCCTCGACGGGAATGGTGTACTCGTGGTAGATCAGTTCACCTTTCTCATCCAGCTTTCGGATGCGCACGGTGACTTCCTTCGTGGTCATCGTTCCACCCCTCGTCGATGCGCCAGGACTTCCGCCGCCTCCACGATCGCCTCCTCATAAGGGGTCGTCTTTAGCGGGGGGGTCTTATCTGAAACGACAGAGATCGGGGTGAGGCCAACCCCATCCCGACCCCTCTTCGCGATGAGGTGCCTTCGCCAGATGAGGTTGTCGACAATCGGATAGTCATCCCGCATATGAACCCCGCGGCTCTCCGTCCGTTCGAGCGCGGCCCGTGCCGTGAGGTGAACACATTGGACCATATTTACAAGCTCGACTGCCTCCATCCACTCCCGGTTATGGTCGCGCCTCTTCGTCGTCAACGAGAGAGATTGCACTCTCTCTTCAATTTCCTCCAGTTCCTTCACCGCTGCGGTGAGGCCCCTTCCATCACGGATGACTCCAACCTTGTCATAAGCGATATTGCGCAGACGGCGCCGTAGATCGAAAACTGGCTCCCCGCCCTTCCTCTCGAAGAGCTGTGTCTGCGCCTCGATCAAGCGGCTCAACGCGGCCTCGTCGATCGAGAAGAGATCAAGCTCCTTGGAAGCTCGCGCCGCTTCACGTCCCGCAATCTCCCCTTCGACGACCATCTCCGTCGTTGCCGCCGCGACCCGGTTTGCCCCGAACAAACCACCGCTGCACTCCCCTGCCGCGTACAAACCCGGGATCGATGTCTCACACCGTTCGTTGATGCGGATTCCTCCCTCGAAGTACTCTGCGGCAGGGCCCACCTCGGCCGCATAACCTGTACGCATCTTTACCATCAACTCCGAGAAATCATCCCCTTGAAATCTCCAACCGGGGTATGCCTCCGCCAGAGTATCGAACAAGTTTTCTGGGAGGTGTTTCATGGAGAAGAAGACCCCGCCAAGCGGCCCGCCTCGCCCCTCGCGAACCTCCCTCATCGATGCCTTGGAGAAGAGAAGCTTGTTCCACTCACTGGTAAGGGCAAGCTTTGCCACCTTGGGATTCTCCCAATTCATGAACGCATCCCCATTTTTGTTCAAGAGGACTCCGGGAAGGATGTAGAACCACAGGCTTCCACGATAGCGCGGGGGAGCAAGGAGAATGTTGGGAGCAAAGGTCACCATCTCCATATCCACAAGCTCCGCACCGGCACGGTAGGCCATCCCCTGCCCGTCCCCGGTCAGCTCATCGGCGCCAGCGTTGAATCGATACGCCTGATGCCAACCGCCGGTCGCGAGGACCACCGTCCTTGCACGGAAGAGGAGAATCTCGCCGGAGTCGAAGTCTACTCCTACCGCTCCCACCACACGCCCGTGGTTGATCAAGAGGTCAATAATCATGGCTCCATCCACTCGTGTGACCGCGGCATCACCCTGTTCCTGCAGCCCACGCCGCAGCGCAGAACAGATCGATACCCCCGTCGTGATCACGGCACGTTCCTCTGTAGAGCGTACAGTCATCCCCCACTCGAGGAGTTCACGCACCCGCTCACCCGCGCCTCCCACGTAGGCATTGACAAGGTTCTCATCGTTTATGTAAAACCCCTCGACAAGGATATCACGGGCCCAGGCTTCGGGGCTGTCGTCGGGCTTATTCGGGTAGCCAAGTCGAGCGAGACTGGCTCCATCAGCCATGATGTCGGCGCCAGAGAGAACAGTCGCCCCGCTCCTTCCTAGCGGACCCTTGCTTACTACGGTGACCGATGCTGTCTTTGCCGCCGCGATTGCCGCTCGCAGACCAGCACCACCACCTCCGATGATTAGAACATCGCTTTCGTGTTCCTGCACTCGTCCTCCTTGAGCCACTAATGCCGTTCCTTTCCCCCTTTACCTAATTGAATTCTCTGGTTTTCTCCCTGCTGCACAATCTGCCGGAGGATCCGCTCTTTGGACTCCATGATGTGATCCTGCATCAGGTTTCTTGCTCGCGCTGCATCCCGCTCGATGAGGGCACGCACGATTAACTGGCTATCTTCCTGTTCCTCGCTCAGTCCGCGGAGGCTCATCAGTGGATCGCGCATGCGGAGACGTGTCCCATCGCGAAGGAGGCGGGCGATAAAGCCGGCAAGTCTGACATTCCCAGATAACTCAGCGATGTGAAGATGGAAGGCGTCATGAAAATGGAGATACTCCTCTGGAGCAAGACCGTCTTGGCGTAGCTTCTCCGCCCACGTATGGTCGGCCTCTTGCAGTGCCTTGAGTTCAGTCTCGCTCGCTCGCTGCGCAGCGCAGGCCGCCGCCTCTCCTTCGAGAAGAGCTCGTAAATTGAAGACCTCATGCACATCTTGAATGCTAATCGGGGTCACGCGGTACCCCACCCGCGGAAGAACCTCCACCAAACCATCCTGACTGAGGAGGGCCAACGCCTCGCGCACTGGGGTCTTGCTCACGTTGTATTCCTCTGCCAGCCGTGCCTCCACGAGGATTTCATCAGAGGAGATCTGCCAGGTGATGATCTTATTTCGGATCGAGTGATAGAGCTGATCGGCTAGCGAGGCACGCCCACTGGGGCCATTATTCCGAACGGTCCTTCCGCCTGTAGCGCCCACGTTTCCTCCAACACCACAAGGATATACTGCGTAATATATTAGCTAGTATATAACAACTCGAGGCCTCCTGTCAAGAGGTAGAGTTGTCTCATACAAGATGAGCATGAAGCGAGGGGGTGTTTCTCGTGCGAGATGAGCATGAGATGGCACTGGCATCACACGCGCGCGGGTCACATCATGGGAGGCATGATCATGATGACGACAGACGCACACGTGATGAGTATCGACGAACTGAAGGCATTTCTCGCTTCGAGCGCTGTGTTCACGTTCAAGGGAAGCTCATGGGAAGAGACTCATGTCCGAAAGTAGGCTGTCGTAGTTCGTTATCAGCAGAAGTGCTCCTCCTTGCTGCAGGTCTCGAAGTGCCTCAAGCGTCTGTGCCTTCACGTTCTCAACCCTAAAGTCTGCAAAGGCTAGGTTAAGCCATTCGGCAAATGCAGTTGCATCAGGAGTTTTGAGGTTGTTCTCCACATTTTCTGCATGTGTCAGGGCCATATCGAGGTCGAATGGCGAGAACGCTTTCTCAAGCGATGCCGTCAGCTCTATGCCGCGGCTTGTCGTGAGGAGGCCAATGTTTACCAAGTGCTTGACGCCGTGTCTGAGCAGCCCAAGCCAGGATGCCTGAGAGGCTGACGTAGCACCAATCGAGACGCCTGCGCCAACCAGAACAAGTAGCCGTGGCTCATTTTTCTCAAGGAGTCTAACTACAGGGTCGAGCTCCGCGATGATTTCCAACAATTCCACTATGCATCATTCCAACTGATATCTAGAGAAGCACTTCAGCACACGAATGGCTGAAGACCCTTTGCCTCAGAGTCTAGCCACTTGACGCAATTTGCCAATGATTTTGAGACACGCGGCGGCTGGATCTCTTGTAGCTTTCCGTCGCTCGTTGCCATCTTCGGTGGCTTGATCCATGCCGCTTTGGGCAACGGCTGCTGCGAGGGCAATTCGTGGACAAACCCTTCGTACGGCATGAAGGTCAAGACAAACCCGGCGTTGACAGGTGTATCACAGTGTAGAGGAGAATCTCAAGCAACATATGATGCTTTGGGTGGCAATTCGAAAGTAGAGCTGGGTCTTCTACCCTTCGCGCCTTCTCTCATCTATGATCGAGCCTCGATTTCACCTTGCCTCATTTTCGGTTACCATCACGATCCTATGACAATCCGCGTGGCACTCTTTGACATGGATGGAACGATCTGGGATGCTCCAATCGATTGGCTGGCCGTACGTCGTGAGATCGGTCTCCCCGTTGATGGCCGTTCGATCTACATGCAGCTCATGGATCTGACACCAGAAGAACAGGGACGAGGCATCCAGATACTGGAGCGCCACGAAGCCCTGGGGGTCGAGAACGGAACACTCATCCCTGGGGCAGAGGAGCTGCTCCGATGCTTGAAGGATGCCGGTGTCAAGTGTGCACTCATCACCAACAACTCCCGTCGCAGCGTTGAGAGCGTCCTCGGCCGTCATCCTCTTTCGTTTGACCTTGTCCTAAGCCGCGATGACGGAGCACTCAAGCCTCATCCACAGGCCTTTCTTTCCGCTCTGGAGCAGATGGGCGCACGCCCTGATGAGGCGCTTGCAATCGGAGATGCGCACCTGGATCTCATCGCGGCCGAGCGAGCCGGGATTGGGGAGTTCATCCTTGTCGGGAGTAAACCTTGGGTCCGCGACCTATTGCCTGCGGGTGTCTCCCACCATAAGGCTGTCGACTTGATTGAGGCAAGAGCGATCGTCACACGGCTCTTGGAGCCAACTAGACGATGATCGTCTAGCTCGCGCTACTAAAGAGACAATATCTATGAGCCTGTTGCCCAAACATCCTGATTTAACCATCCTCCGGCTTTCTGAGGACCGTCATCTACGGGATACACTTTCTTCGCGGTGCGATCCTCCGGTGAAGGTCGCTCTTCCTCCATATGATCGGTCTCAGCAGTCCAACCCAGGAACAAGTGGCCTCTCCATACCCGTTTCTTAAGCCCAACAGACCTCTCTTTGTCGCATACATAGGTGAAACTTGCCACTCCGCCATAGCTTGAGCAGATTGTGCCCCGCACAGATGAGTCGCCACTCGCTTCTCACCGCGGATGATCCCCGTCGTAAGAAGGTTTCACACGCACGGCCTTCCTTGATCTGCCCGAAGATCGGTTCTACCGTCTTTGACCGTAACTTGTACAGTTCCTTTCCCCGTTTTGTAAGTAGTTTGCGCTCCATCCGCTCTTTCACTGTTGCGTTCTTGGGTATTCTCCCGCGTGGGCATCCTGCTTCTTTCATCGCTTGCCGTTGTTTGTGGTTCTTCCTCGTTGCAAGTAACAATTCTGGACCTTCTGGGTCAGCGTGGCGAACATTCGCTTCACTGTAGTACCCCGCGTCTGCTAACACCACTCTCACTTTACCCTTCACTCCAGCAGCGTTCAGCTCCTCATCTGTCTTCTTCAGCATCGGATGTAATTGCTGGACATCGTTCTGCTGTTGGGTAACTTCCGCTGCCACGATGATCTGCTCCTTCGTTACCATCGCCTGTGCATTGTAACCTTGGAGATGTCCGTTACGGGTTTTCATGATCTGGCTGTCAAGGTCGGTTAGGTTAGCCTTGGCCTTTTTCGGATCTGGGTTCTTGTCTGGTTCCTTAAGCTTTCGTCCTCGCTTCTTCTCACCAGTTACCTCTTCCTCTTGCCGACGTGCTTCGATCTTCGCCTCCTGTAAAGCAGCCTTCTCTCGAGCCTGTCGTTCCAGTTGTGCCTTAGCCTCTTTTAGCTGCGCCAGTCGGCTCTCTCGGTTTGCTAGCTGTGCGGGCAGTTCATCCCCACGCCGGTCCTTCCCGTAGAGAGCATCCTCTTTTGTATCTACCTCATCCGCTTCTCGCAGCATTCGCGTGACTTCTTTCTCCAAATACTCGTAGGTACGGTTCGCCGCTAGGGATGTGTTCCCCTTCATCTTTGTGCCATCGAGGGCAAGTACCCCTACGTTGACCAGCCCTGCCTGGACACACAGCTGCAACACCGCTGTGAACAAGTCCGCAAGTTCCTTCTCGTTCTCCTTGCGGAACCTACAGATTGTTGAGTAGTCAGGTTTTCGGTTTGCCGTGATCACCCGAAAGCTGACATCAACCGCACACGCTCGTTCGATCTGACGCGAGGAACATATCCCCAAACTGTAAGCGTACAGCAGTAACGACACCATCATCTCTGGTTCGTATGCCGCTCGTCCCCATCCATCGCTACGGTACTTCCGGTAGAAGGTGGTGAGGTCGAATTCCTTCACCGCATCGATGATGAACCACGCGAGATGGTCCTCCGGAAGCCATTCACGTATTGATACTGGCATGAGATACATCTGATCGCGATTACAATTAAGAAAATTATATGCCATGTTTCCCCCTTGCCTCATCTAATCTTTGTCTACTCCTAATTATACACCGGGGAGAGGTTTATGCAACGGGCTCCTATGCCCCTGAGATTAGGATGAAACGGCCGGACCACGTGGGCCCGGCCGCATGTCTTCCAAGCTGAGTGAAGCTGAGCCTATCCCTACCCCACCTTCTCCGGTCGATCCGGGACGTCGTAGAGGATCTCGTCCATGGGATGGCGGTAAAGCGGCTGCTTGAGCCGCTTCTGGTCGAAGTAGTGCCCCATGAAACCGATCGAGCGACCGAGAACGAACAGGGCGTTGAACAGACCCGCAACGATCATCTCGTCGATCTCGGCGTCGGAGAACTGAAGCTCCTTCAACAGATCGACGAGGAGCACACCGATGCAGCCATCGACGTTCATGATCAGGTTGCTTTTCTTCTGCGTCGTCACCGCTTCGACCGATAGCGTGTAGTCGAGAAGTTCGGTTTTCTTGAAGTGCGCTTTCGCGTACCCCTTCATGATCTCCACGCGCTTGTCCGGGTTCTCCACCGTGTGTAGGCGGTGGCCGATCCCCTGGATCCGCACGTTCCTCTGTTTCATCGCATTGACAAACTCCCGTGGGGGAAGCTGATTACGGAATCCGTAGAGGAAGTGCTCGGCCGCCCCGTTCACCGCACCGCCGAAGCGGGGGCCGATCGCCAATAGCCCGCTTACAAGGGAACTGATCAGGTCCTTGCCCGCGCGTGCGGTAACGATGGTGTTGTGCGCCCCAGCGACTGCCGGGCCGTGGTCGGCGATGATCTGCAGGACGATCTCGATAAACTCACGCGCGTAGACCGGAATATCCTTCTTGAACCACAGGAGTCCGACAACGCCGCCGATCCCATATTTCTTGTCGATTACCTCATCGATAGGGATACCACAGTAGTTGTGAACCTCGCCCGACTCATCGCAGATCGTGCTGATGAACCCGGTCGGCTTGCGCACAAGCCCCTCGGCCACGGCCTGCTTATAGTCCATCGGGATGTTCGGCGGGGTGAAGTCCTCGGCTGGGGTGATCGCACCGTCGGCAACAAGCTTGTCGTAGGTCTCCTTGATCTTCAGGTGGTAATCGTCGAACGAGTTGGGAACGATCACCCCAGCCTCGCGCAGGGCGGCGTTCTTGGCGTCGGCCGTCTCCGAGGCCGAATCGGCCTTGGCGCCGGCGTGTCCGAACTGAACCTGGCCGGGAAGGACCTTGGCGCAGGTTCCGGTCACCCACATCACGAGCGGTTTCTTCAGTCGCCCGTCCTTGACCGCTTGTGCGATCTCGAGTTCAGCCGTTCCTCCTAACTCACCGAGACAGACTACCATCTTGATCTCCGGATTTACCTCATAGCGGAGCAAGTGATCGAGAAGGGAGGAACCAGGGAAGGCATCACCGCCGATGGCGATCCCTTCGTACAACCCATCGGTGTTGCGGGCAATGACGTTGTACATCTCGTTGGAGAGCCCCCCGGAGACGGAGACGAAGCCGACTGAGCCTGGGCGATAGAGCTTTGCCATCTTGATGTTCTCCATCGTCCCGGCAGCGTTCCCGATCTTGAACGCACCGGCCGTGACTCCGCCAACTGTGGCCGGACCGATGATCCATTTACCCTTCTTCTTCGCCGTTACGGACATAATCCGCGCTTGCCGCTCGGGAATACCCTCGGCAATGACGGCCACCGTACGGATCGTATCGCTATCGAGCGCCTCCGTCGTCACGTCATACGCCGATCGCTGTGAGGCAAAGTTCACCATCACGTCGGCCTCCGGGAACCGCGCGGTCGCCTCTGCAATGCCCGTTATGCGCGGGATGCGGACCTCCTTGGTTCCCCAGAAGAACTTCTCGAACCCGCCTCGTTCGGGAGTGATCATCGCCACCACGCTCGGGGATTCCTTGCGACACATATAGTCGAAGTCGAGCATGCGCTGCACCGCGCGGGTCTGCCCTCCGTAGATGAAGGCCTTGGTCTCTGTTGTGAACAGCCTGTAGTCTTCCATCAATTGGCCTCCAATGCGAGTGATACGATGCGGGTCATGTGGGTCTCCGGGCCGTAGACTTCGAGGGGAACCCCGATCCGTTCTCCGACCCGTCGCATGTTCTCCAGCCCCTCTTTGTAGTTGGGGCCGCCGCGACGTACGTAGATCTTTACGTTATTCTCGCGCAGTTTGTCCTTGTAGTCCTCAAGTGCCTTGATTATCCCGGTGAAAGTCTTTGCAACATCGGTGAAGTTGGCGATGCCGCCGCCGATCAAGAGATACTTCGGCCGACCATCCGGATCGGGCTTCCGCGTCATCAGATCGAGGACCGTCTTGGTGTACTCGTAGGTCAACTCGGTCGTCGGGTTTCCACTGTACTCCCCGTAGTTTGCGAGTTCTTTTCCGTACCCCAGATCGACGACCGTGTCCGCATAGATGACGCTCGCCCCGCCGCCGGCAACGAGCGTCCACACGCGTCCCTCGGGATTGAGGAGGGTCAGCTTGAGCGATGCCCCTGTTTTTTCATCAAGGGAAGCGATGTACGCCTCTTCCTTGGTGGAAGTGCTCCCAAACGCCTTGGGAAACTCGATCTTCCCCCACTTCTCGGTGCACTGGAACGCAGCGGTGTCGTCGAGTTTCGCCACCGTGTCCAGGGGGACGACGGTGTCGCCCGAGAAGGCGAGCGGGTTGAACTCGAGATAGGCAAAGTAGTAGTCGCGGTAGATCGAGAAAAGCGCCTTGATAAACTTGGCGACCGTCTCCTTCTTGGCGATGTCAGGTAGGTGAGAGATGATGTCGGCCTCCGTCACGTCGGCGGCCACCGGCACCTCGATCGTCACGACGGAATCCCACACCGCCTCGATGTCCACTCCGCCTTTAGTGGAGAAATGGATGACATCCACATCGGCCTTGGAAGTGAACGCTAGGTAGTACTCCTCCTCGTGGGGAACGAACGGTTCGATCAAGAAGTGCGTTAGCCGTCCGGTGGTCTCACCGGTCGTCTGCACGATCTTCACCTCTTTATTCATCCGCTCTTCGATCCAAGCACGCGCCTGATCGAAATCGACATCGAGGAGGAGAAGGTTGTTCTTCCCCCTCTTTCCGAACAGCTGGTCCGGTTTTACGACCAGCCGCTCGCTCTTCAACCATGGATTCTCCCCCGCCAGGGCGGTGAGGTCCGTCTCCGGGGAGACAAGCACCAGCTGTCCCTCGAAGCGGAAGGTTCCATCCGAATACTCGGACAGAGCCTTCGTCATGAGGCGCTTGGCGTCGTATTCACGTATCCCTTTCTGTGCCATCAGTCATTCACCCTCTTTTAAAGGTTTTTGATTATCTCGTCGCCGAACGCAGAACAGGAGAGTAGTGTCGCCCCTTCCATCTGCCGTTCGAGGTCGTAAGTCACCCGCTTGGACGCGATCGCGCGCTTTATACCAAATAGGATCATCTCCGCCGCCTCGCTCCACTTCATGTAGCGGAGCATCTCCACCGCGGAGAGGATGAGACTCCCTGGGTTGACCTCGTCCTTGCCGGCGTGCTTGGGTGCTGTCCCGTGTGTTGCCTCGAACAGGCTTATCCCGTTGGTGTAGTTGATGTTCGCCCCGGGAGCAACGCCGAGCCCGCCGACCTGGGCCGCGGCTGCATCGGACATGTAATCACCGTTTAGGTTCATCGTAGCTACCACATCGTACTCATCCGGGCGAAGGAGCATCTGCTGGAAGAACTGGTCCGCGATGCGGTCATTGAGGAGGATCTTCCCCGCGGGAACGGTCCCCCCATGGTTCTTGTACACCTCGTCTTCGGTGATGATCTCCTCGTACTCACGTCCGACCTCGTACCCCCAGTCGCGGAAGGCACCCTCGGTGAACTTCATGATGTTCCCCTTATGGACGAGGGTGACCAACTCGCGCCCGTTAGCGATTGCATAGTCGATCGCCGCGCGCACGAGGCGCTTCGTTCCTTCCTCGCTGGTCGGCTTGATCCCGATCCCGCACATTTTGGGAAAGCGGATGCTCGTAACGCCCATCTCATCGCGGAGCCAGGCGATCACTTTGTCCGCTTCCGGAGTTCCGGCACGCCACTCAATTCCGGAGTAAACGTCCTCAGTATTTTCGCGGAAGAAGACGATGTCCAGATCCTGCGGACGCTTCACCGGAGCCGGGGTTCCTATGTGGCAGACCGGCCGCACACAGGCGAAGAGGTCGAGGATCTTACGCATGGCCACGTTCAGACTGCGAATTCCGCCCCCCACCGGTGTGGTTAGGGGCCCCTTGATCGCAACCAGGTAATCGCGGACCGCCTGGATCGTCTCCTCGGGGAGATAGAGATTCTGCCTCTCATCGGGAGGGATCGCAGCGATCTCCTCTTCGGATAGATCGGGATGGTTTTTAGCGATCGCCTCATCCCCGGCCCAGATCTTCAGCCACTCGATCTTCTTCTTGCCGTTGTAAGCCTTCTCTACCGCGGCGTCGACCACCTTCAACATCACCGGGGTGACATCCACCCCGATACCATCCCCGCGGATGTAAGGGATGATCGGTCGATCCGGGACGTTCAGGCGCCCCTCGGTGATCGTAATCGCGGTGCCGCTCTCTGCTTGGTTGTTACTCATCGACCCCACTCTCCTTTTCTTCGTGGCTTGTGTCTCATTGAACCTCTTGTGTCAACAGCCTTTCCGTGATCTTCCTGGCGGCAGTGACCACCAGCTTAATAGTTTGTTCACGTTTCTTCCCCTCGAGCCGATGCGTCGGCGCGGAGATGCTCAACGCTGCGAGGGCCTTCCCCGACTGAGACAAGATAGGTGCTCCGATCCCGTAGGTTTTGCGGGTAACCTCGCCATCGCTCTCCGCATACCCTTGGGTCCGGATTCTTTGGAGATCCTCTTTCAGTTTGCGCGGATCGGTGATTGTGGTCTCGGAGAACTTGGTGAATTCGATCCGGTCGATGATCTCATCGCGCTCGCTGGCATCGAGATAGGCCAGCAGAACCTTCCCTGAAGCCCCTGCATGCAACGGGAAGGTCGCTCCACGCCGATGAGAGACGCGCAGGACGTGGTGTCCCTCCACCTTCTCCAGGCAGACCCCGTAATGGCCGCGTAGTCCACAGAGGATGATGATCTCTCCGGTCTTACTGGCCAGTTGAGTCATGATGGAAATTGAGATCTGTTGGAGGGTCTTTTTGGGGACAGCGCGGGCGAGTTCAAGGATCTTTGCACCGAGGGAGTAGCCGTTTGTTCCTGCCACCTCTTCGATCAGCCCGGCCTGTTTCAATGCGGAGACGTAGCGGTAGGCTGTGCTCGTGGGAAGTTGAAGGCTCATTGCGATCTCGGGAACGCTCATCGCAGACGTCCCTTCGGTGAACAGGGTCAAGATGTTGACAAACTTCTCCAGTGTGTTCAAGCGCCCTCGTCCCTCGATTCTATTCTCCCATTACGAGAATACGATCTTACTATGTGGGGGCATAGTAGCTCCCTGATCGTCCCTTTTCAAGGGCTGAGAGAGAGAAGCGCACCGCTCATGATCGAGCGGTGCGCGCGGACTCAGGTCTAAGGGAAACGGGTTAACGCTTCTTGTTCTGCGCTGTCGTATAGGAGAGTAGACCTCCCATCTTTATCATCTCCACCTCGCGCGGGGAGAGATCTTGACGAACAGCGAGCGTCTCGCCCTTTGTCTTGTTGGTAAGAATCATGTCGCCATCCAGATTGGAGACATCGATCTCCAGTTGATCCCCCTGATCTAAGGCGTCGGTATCGCAGAGGAAGGGGATAATCCCCACGTTGATCAGGTTGGACCGGTGGATGCGTGCGTAGGTCTTGGCGAAGACCGCCTTGATTCCCAGCTGCCACGGCGCAAGGGCGGCGTGCTCGCGCGAGGAACCCTGGCCATAGTTGTCGCCGCCGACGATGAACCCACCCTTCTTCTCTTGCGCACGGGTCGCAAACTCCTTGTCCTCGTAGAAGAAGGTGAACTTGGCAATCTCGGGGAGGTTTGAGCGCAGGTGTTGGGTGAGAGGTCCGGCCGGCATGATCGCGTCGGTCGAGATCCCGTCCCCCAGCTTGAGCAACACCTCGCCTTTCAGGATCGGGGAGAGTGGCTCTTGCGGTTTGAGTTGGACGATGTTCGGCGCGCGTTTGATCTCCATCCGATCTCCCACTGGATCGAGGATCAGGTAGTCGTCCACGGTAAGTCGGTCGATACTGACCGATACCGGCGGAAGTTCACGCGGGTCGGCGATCCGGCCGGTGAGGGCGGATGCGGCCGCGACCTGTGGGCTGCACAGGGCAAGCTTCCCGAACTTGTTCCCACCGCGCCCCTTCCAGTTTCGGTTCACCGTGCGCAGGGAGAGGTGGCCGTTTCCAGGAACAAACCCGATCCCGATGCAGGCGTTGCACCCCGGCTCGATCATCCGCACCCCGGCCTTGGTGAGGGCGAGGAAGCTACCATCCTCCATCAGCATCTCCCAGGCCTGACGTGAACCAGGGGAGACGATCACATCGATCGCGGTTGAGACGTGTTTCCCTTTGAGCATCTCCGCGACGATCTTGATATCGCGGAAACTACCGTTGGTGCAGGAACCGATGAAGACCTGATCGAGCTTCGTCCCAAGGACCTCTTCGATGTCGTAAACGTTGTCCGGCATCCCGGGCATCGCGACGAGCGGCTTCAACGTTGAAAGGTCGATCTCGATCGTCTGGTCGTATGTCGCATCCTCGTCGGGGGAGAGTTCGGTAAAGTCCCCTTCACGCCCCTGCATCTTCAAGAATGCAGCGGTGATCTCGTCTGCAGGGAAGATCGACGAAGTAGCTCCTGTCTCGGTGCACATGTTGGTGATCGTCGCCCGTTCCGGAACGGAGAGGGTCTTCACCCCGGGGCCCGCAAACTCTATGAAGTAGCCGACGCCGCCCTTCACCGAGATCCGCCGCAGGAGCTCCAATGCCGCATCCTTCGCCGAAACACCCCACAGAAGCTCGCCAGTGAGGACGACCCGCATCATCTTGGGGACAGTGAGGTAGAAGAGCCCCCCTCCCATCGCCACGGCTACATCCACCCCGCCGGCACCGATCCCGAGCATCCCCAGCCCACCCGCAGTTGGAGTATGAGAGTCAGAACCCAGAAGAGTCTTCCCCGGTGCGCCGAAGCGCTCGTAGTGAAGCTGATGACAGACCCCATTCCCGTTCTTTGAGAAGAGCGCTCCATAGTGGGACGCGATCGTCTGGAGGAAGATGTGATCGTCGGTCGACTCCCCCTTGAACCCGAGGGAGGTATGATCCGAATAGGAGACAACCTTATCCGCTTTAACCCGTTCCAACCCGAGCGATTCGAACTCGAGCCAGGCCATCGTTCCTGTCGAGTCCTGCGTCAAGCAGTGGTCAATTCTGATCCCGACCTCCGCCCCCCGTTCCAGGCTCCCTTCGCGCACGTGGCGTGAAAGGATCTTCTCCGTCATCGTCTTGGACACTATAACCACCTCTAAGCGCGCGATTATAACTATTCGCCGTCACGATGCAATCGCACGCATCAGAGAGGAAAGATTCCCAAAGGCATCATGCTGGACGAGACGGATGTGGGAGAACCGTACGCCTGCCTGTTGCAGGCAGGTCTGGTTCGGAGGGGGAGGAATCGTGAATTTAGTCGCCTTTCCTCCCCTATCAAATACCCACGCGAAACGACAAAGAGCCGAAAAGGCTTACACAGTAACCCCCGACGCTACAAAAATGGTTGCAGCGTCGGGGGTTACCTGTCTATTGGCAGACGGGCAACACAGTGAAGGGCTTCTTACAGGATGGTCTTCTCGTTCTCGCGATCAAAGAGGTGAAGACCATTCATGTCAACCGCCAGCTTGATCGTTGAGTCGATCTCCACGTGCTGATGCGGGTCGAGGTTTGCCACCACTCGGTCCTCCCCACAATCAGCGTAGACAAGAAGCTCGTTTCCCAACGGTTCTGTCACTAGCACCTTTACCTCAATGATCGACTCCCCGTCGGTGACCGGACCGGATAGGTCCTCCGGACGGATGCCAACGAATACGTCGCTCGGAAGTGTATCTACCCGCTCCTTAGGGAGAGTGAGTTGGAATCCCGTCCCGACGAGAACGATCATCCCTCCTTTGCTCTCCACCTTCGCCGCGAGGAAGTTCATCGCTGGACTCCCGATGAACCCCGCCACGAATTGGTTCGCCGGATGGTCGTAGGTCTCCTGCGGCGAAGCGTACTGGTGGATCACCCCATCCTTCATAACCGCAATCCTACTACCTAACGTCATCGCCTCCACCTGGTCGTGCGTCACATAAACCGTCGTTGTCTTGAGCTTGTGGTGCAGCTGTTCGAGTTCTGTTCTCATCTGTACCCGCAGCTTCGCATCAAGGTTCGAGAGCGGCTCATCGAACAGGAAGACCTTCGGCTTGCGCACGATCGCTCGCCCGACTGCTACCCGCTGGCGTTGCCCACCGGAGAGCTCCCGTGGCTTGCTCTTCAGCTTATCCTCAATTCCGAGTAGTTCGGCTGCATCATGCACCCGCTGGTTGATCTCTTTCTTCGGAGTCTTCCGCAGCTTTAGGCCGAAGGCCATGTTGTTGTAGACGTCCATGTGCGGATAGAGGGCGTAGTTCTGGAAGACCATCGCGATATCCCTGTCCTTTGGCGGGACTCGGTTCACCACCTTCTCCCCGATGCGGATCTCCCCTGAAGTCGCCTCTTCAAGCCCGGCGATCATCCGTAGCGTCGTCGTCTTTCCACACCCTGACGGCCCGACCAGCACGGTGAATGCCCCATCGTCCACTTCAAGATCGACCTCGTTCACTGCCACAAAATCGCCGAACTTCTTTGTGATCGCAGTTAGATTTACTTCTGACATCGCACCTCCTGCAAGCGTTCTTACTCCCCAAAGGCCCGCACCAATATCTCCCAGTATACTACCTCAACGCGGGGAAGGGAAGTTCTCTTCCCATCATTGTGCTGGTTCGCCGGTTCTCCTGCAACCATTTGCTTCCGTTCAGCGCTTCTGAATGCAGATCAGGCTCTTCTTTCCCTTCCCATCGACGTAGACAGCAAGTCCCCTCTCGAAGTGAACGTGCTTGACAAATTCACTCGCCGATACGATCTCCTGATGCTCGATGAGCGCGCGGTTGAAACGGTCCCCCTGCTCTGCGTCAAACGGGAGGTAGAGCACTCTGCTTGCCACCATGTCCGCATAGAAATGCGTCCCGTAGGAGAGTTCCGGGGAGAAGGATTCGGTTGCCATCTCCACGATTACACAAGCCCCTGCTATCTCGCCGTACTGCACTGGCACCCCCAGCTGCGGGTTCGATGTCCCCCAGCGACCGGGCCCCATCAGAATGTACGTTTCACCGTCGAGTTCTTGATCGATCTGTCCCACCTGCCGGGCGATTGCGTGCGCCTCTTCCCAGCGATATGTGGATGGATCGACAAAGATCAGATGGTGAATCTTCTTGCGCTTTCCGTTTCCCAGTGCGCGATGGCAGGTGAGGAGTGTTCGCTCTTCAGGCGGGGAGGGTAGGCGTATGATACGATGCTCGGGTCGTCCCCCGAGCGGGCGCGCCTGTACCAGGTAGAAGAGAGGATCTCCGGACGGCTCACGCTCAGAAGGGAAATTCACGGCAAACTCGATATCGACCGGTCTCTCAAACAGGCGCTGTAATCCGCCAAGCAACTCACGCAAGAGAGGGGTGAACGGCATAGTGGAGTTCTTTTTGATGAAGCGGTTGAACGAGGCGATATACCGGCCACGAGGAGGAAGCGCGGAGACCGGCTCACTCACCGTCCCCTCGGCATCGACCACCGAACAGACCTCCCGCAAGAGGGGGTTATCCAATTTTGGAAGACGCGTTTGATCGAGCTTCCCCGTCTTCATATCGAGAACATCGACTGTCTCCTGTGAGCAGCGTATGATCGCGCGCGTGTCCGATCCCTCCGGCCGCAACCCCGGGATCTTCGGGGAGAAGACACGGGCGTATTCCCGTCCGACCGCGCGCGTCCCCACACCGACGACCAGGCGAACCACCCCATCCTCCGGGAGCAAGCGGTCGGTCCACGGATAGAAGTTGAGAGAGAAGCCAACACCGCCGATCAGTGGATAGAAGAGATCCTGGGGGTAGTGACAACCGATCATGTTCTGGATCAGGATCGCCATCTTCTCCTCCTGCCAGGGGAGGTCGTGACGCTTCCGGTAAGCACGGGCGTTTTGTCCGAAGGTCGAGGCGTAGATGCGCTTGATCGCGGCTATAAGCGCTGTCAACCGCTCCTCATCGCTCCCCACGTTGCTCAAGAACTCCGAACGATAGATTCCGGCAAAGGAGTGCTCAGGATCGTCCTCCATCACCGAGGAGGAGCGCACCACAAGCGGATGTTCCTTCTCGGCGAGGAAACCGGCGAGGGCCTCCCGGGCCGACGTAGGGAAAGTGGCGGAAACGATCCGTTCCTCAAGTTCATCCGAACCTATCTCTTGACAACAACGGGCACGGACGACTTCATTGAGACTGTTCTCTGCCATGAACGCATCGAAGATCGCGGTCGTTACCACGAGAGAATATGGAAAGCGAAGGAGATGATCGTACTCGGTGAGGGGGCCTTCACTCTTTAAATGATCGATGACGAAGAGCAGACCGCGAGCCTTCCCCCCTATCTGCCCGTCCCCGATAAGCATGACCTCATCAGGAAGGGAATCGGGCGAGAAATGATACGTCCCATCCATCGCAAGCCCGAAGCGAAAGAATCGAGAAGGGAACGATCCCCCCCGTCTTCTCCTCATCGCGGCACTCTGCTTCTCGATCATGCGTTCAGGATACCGTGTTTTGCTGTCTTTTCTTTATCTTTGCCCAGGTGTCGCGTAGGGTTACGGTGCGGTTGAAGACCGGTTTTCCCGAGGTTGAATCGGAATCTACACAGAAGTAGCCCTTGCGTTCAAATTGAAACCGCTCACCAGGTTTCGCCATAGCGAGGCTCGGTTCGAGTTTGCATCCGGTCAAGATCTGGAGGGAATCCGGGTTCAGGGTATCGAGCCAGTCTTCTCCTTCCTCGATCTCTAGTGGATTCTCCTTCGTGAACAGGTGATCGTAGAGTCTGACCTCGGCGTCGATCGCGTGCTGCGCCGAGACCCAGTGTAGGGTCGCCTTCACCCTGCGGCCATCAGGTGCATCCCCGCCGCGGGTGGCAGGATCGTAGGTGCAGTGAAGCTCCACAATGTTGCCAGCATCGTCCTTGATCACATCGGTACAGGTGATGAAGTAACCGTAACGCAACCGCACCTCGCGGCCCGGCGAAAGGCGGTAGAACTTCTTCGGCGGGTCTTCCATGAAGTCCTCACGTTCGATGTAGAGTACCTTCGAGAACGGGATCTGGCGCGTGCCAGCGCCTTCATCCTCCGGATTATTGATCGCAGGGAGCTCCTCGACACCGTCATCGGGGTAGTTCGCGATGACTACTTTCAGCGGGTTGAGAACGCCCATCACACGCGGGGTACGTTTGTTCAGGTCCTGGCGGAGGCAGTATTCGAGGTAAGAGGCTTCGACAATGCTCTCGGACTTTGTAACGCCGATTCCCTTAACAAACTCCTGGATCGCCTCCCGCGTGTAGCCGCGTCGCCGCATCGCGGCGATCGTCGGCATCCTCGGGTCGTCCCAGCCGTTTACGCAGTGCTCCTCGACCAGCTGGCGAAGCTTCCGCTTGTGCATCACGGTGTAAGTCAGGTTGAGTCGAGCGAGCTCGATCTGCTGCGGGTGGTTCTGAACCGGGAGGTTGTCGAGGAACCAGTCGTAGAGCGGTCGGTGGTTCTCGAACTCGAGGGTACATATAGAATGCGTGATCCCCTCGATCGCGTCTGACTGACCGTGTGTCCAATCGTAAGTTGGATAGATGCACCATTCGTCCCCTGTCCGATGGTGTGTAGCCCGCAGGATACGGTACATTACCGGGTCGCGCATGTTGAGGTTTGGGTGCGCCATATCGATCTTGGCGCGCAGCGTCCTCGATCCGTCGGGGAACTCACCGGCACGCATGCGGTGGAAGAGATCCAGGTTCTCCTCCACAGTGCGTTCACTGTAGGGGCTCTCCTTCCCTGGGGGGGTAACAACCTTGTCTCCATCGCGGATTGCTCTTCCCCGATACTCGCTGATCTCCTTGGGACTCAGATCACAGACGTACGCCTTGCCGTCTTTGATAAGCTGTTCAGCCCAGTCGTAGAGCTGCTCGTAGTAGTCCGAGGCGAAGAAGAGGCGGTCCTCCCAGTCGGCACCGAGCCAACGCACATCCTCCATGATCGCTTCGACGAACTCGGTCTCTTCCTTGGCGGGGTTTGTGTCATCGAAGCGTAAATTGAACTTGCCGCCGAACTCCTGGGCGATCCAGTAGTTTAACAGGATGGTCTTTGCATGACCGATGTGGATATAACCGTTAGGTTCTGGCGGCCACCTGGTCTGGACACGTCCTTCGTGTTTCCCCTCTTTCAGGTCCGCGATGACGATCTGGCGGATGAAATCGATAGGCGCTGTTTCACCGGCCTTCCTGATCGGAGGAATTACCTCGCCATCTGTATTCCCAGGATACGATTTGTCGTTAGCCATATCTTCCTCTCTTCTTGAGTTCTGCAGATTTCCTTCCTTACAACCCGACCTACATCTATCGTTATTAGTCTACCGTGAGAACTCGTGCCATGCCAGGAAAGGACTCTGCCGTTCTTCATCAAGGGTTCGCGGTAGGGGCACAACCAGCGAGCGACTGCTGCGATCGCCATGGTGTGATCTCCGTTACAGACGAGGCTCCACTCTTTTCGGTAGACTGTGTGGCTATCAAGGCTCGCTACGCCGGAGCCGACTGAAGGAGTGGACCAGCATTGAACAGGGGCCTAATTCATCGCGGACTGTATGTACTGATGCTTGTATCGCTGTGTCTCGTTTTGTGGGGGGCATCGCTCGTTGGGCAGGGCGTCGACACGGACGGGCTTCGCGTGACGCGTTCTATTTCCACGGCCTATGCGCTTCCCCAGAGTCACTTCATGGTGACGTTACGCCTCAAAACGGATCAGGATCTAGTAGGGCTGGGAATTCAGGAGCTACTTCCCATTGGCTGGGAGATTCATCCATTGGAGAACGCTGGTGCAGCGTTCAAACGAGCGGAGTCGCGGTGGGTATTCGAGGAGCCTATCCGAGCTGGAAGACATCGGGAGATTGTCTACGAGGTCACAATCCCCGAAGCGGATAGATTGATGGCGGGCCCCCTACCAAGGTGTTTCTCCATCACGGGAACGCTGCACGCCAAGCTGCCAGCCTTGGAAACGCCGGTGATGGGTGATTCCGAGATACAAGTCGTATCTGCACTCCCTATCATGAGCGCAATCGCCCACTTGGTCCCTCAAAAGACACCGGAAAAACCGGATACGATCGATCTGCGGCTTGCACAGACGATAACACGCGAACAGTACACCCGTGCCCTGGAACTATGGCAAGGGGACATCTTCATTCCATGGACGCACGGGGAAAGACTCGACCTGGCACTTATTGAACGTGTTACGGCCTACTACATTACGTGCACCCCCGTTGACGAACCGCTGCCGCTGAGTCTTGATCCTAAGTTGGATGCGAGAAGAACGATCAGCACTTTCCTACCGTATGACACTGTATTGCTCGCAAACGGATGCCTCGATCCGGGCATTCAGGCCCGTAGGTTTGTGGTATCCGTCGAGATCACGGGGAGCAATGATGCGTACGGAGTGGGACTAAATGAGTGGTTCCCGGTCGGGTGGCGGGTTACCCCAATCAGCCACGATGGGTTCTGGTATCGAAGTTCACAGGTAGAGTGGATCTACCCGAAACGCCTTGCAGCAGGCGAAACTAAGAGGATCGTCTACCAAGTTGAAGTCGCGCCGTCATTCCCCAACGATTTCGACGATCCAACAACTTGCTGTGGAGAAGATGCTACGGTTGTAGGAATGGTCTCGAGTGAGCTGGGGTGTTGTGAGGGAGAGGTAACCGGCGAGAATACGGTTCACATATGGCGATGCCTCCCGGTGATCCTTGCCATCTCCCGCTGGGATGTCGCGAATGATCGCCTGGATATTACCCTTTCTGACAAGATCTCTTTCTCGCAAGTGCAGCGTGCGATGGCATTCTGGTTGCGGAGTGCTCCTGTTCCTCATACGTGTGGCTACACAGTCGGTTACGAAACACTGAAAGCAATCGTTACTTACTGGCTGACCAATACTCCTGTTACAGATGCGCTACCTGCGGCTTCCGTGGAACCGTGCAAGGAGGAAGCTGGCATTGCCTGCTACGAGCCACCAAGTTCCTACGGCTGGTTCTGCCAGATGAAGGATTCTCAGTTAACGACCGACTTTGTAGGTGCTCCGCCAGTAATCCCCGCTGTTGTTGATGCTGGCCCTGACCAGGTATTAACCTGTGATATTCCCGTGGTTACTCTAACAGCAACCGCAACAGGTGGTCCGTACACCTACGAGTGGGTAGATGTTAGTGGAAGAGTCGTTAGCGTCACTGGGGCGATCACCGTTGGCGGACCAGGGAACTACACTGTGACGGCCAGGAGAGCGAACGGCTGCTCAGCGAGCGACAGTGTGACCGTGACCCAGAGTATCACCCCGCCCACGGTCGATGCCGGTCCGGACAAGGTGCTCACATGTGAGCTCAAGGAAATTCTGCTTGACGCCACGGTGATCGGTGGAGCACTCCCTTATCAGTACAAGTGGATGAACGCTTGCGGAACCGTAATTGGAGAAACAGAAGACATAATTGTCACTCTACCGAGTGTCTACACACTGACTGTCACCACGGCGGAAGGCTGCATCGCATCGGATAGCGTCGACGTTACTCAAGAGTGAGGGAACTAACATGCTCCTCTGCCCACACAATCAAGAGAAACGGCACACCCGGCTGCAATGGGCGCGAGCGTGCCGTTTCAGACCTCGAATAGGTGAACCCTAGAGAAAGACCACCTATTTCCTCCTCCGTAAACCCGACGCCTACTCCTATGGAACGATCTCGAATGCAGCGAAGACGTTGCGCTGATACTTCGGGTTGAAGTTGTTGTCCGAAGCTATGATCAGCGTGTAGTTCCCGTTCGGAAGTTGAGGCCCAATGGCGATCGCTTCCATGTTGTCCGGATCGAACGGAACGTCTGTGAGTCCTAGATTATCCGAGATAATCAACAGCGGGAACTTCTTCAGTATTGAGACTGTGCATGGCTTCGCGGGATCGGCCAGCGCATCGAGCACCATGACGTTTTCTCTATCATCGAATTTGACCCCGAAGAGCCCGATTTGGTTCCCTGCGCCACTCACGTATGAGCGCTCCATGACGATAAGGTCGAACTCCGATGTGATGTGCCCGACATAGACCATCCCCGGCACTCCATTATCTCCCGACTCCCCTTCCGGCGGGGTCGCGAACATCGGCTCGGTGACGTAAACGTACTCACCGATGACCACAGGCTTATCACCACTCAGATCGTATTCAATCAATCGTACTGGAGTCCCCGACTCTGGAGTCGACACCTCGCCATCCTGTACCAAGGCTTCCTCGTTCATCACATACAGGGTGGCATAATCAGGTGCAATCGCACTCGCTTCGAACGAGAGATTCCCCCTGACACCCCGCACCTGCTCTTCACCGTCGAAGAGAGGGATAAACTTCTCTGGAACAGGGATCTCGCTGAGGAACTTGCCGTCCGGTGAGAACATGCGCACCCACGGCTTGTTCTCCAAGTCTCTCTCGGAGGAGACGATGAACCCGTTGGGCATCCAGAGCACGTCTTCACCGTCAAGGGTATTGGCCTCGTACGGCCGACCATCCGGTGCCTTAAGGTGCACTACACTCACGACATCCACGCTGTGAATTCCAGCCTCATCAAGATCGATTTCGAGTTCGTACAGCACTCCAGGTGGATCTATGTTCTCCCCTCGATCGTCGCCGATCGCGAAGAAAGTACCGTTCTCGGAGAGGCTGAGCCCCGAGATCTCTCCAACATTGATTCCTTCAAAAGCCCAGTCCTCGTTTGGGGGCTCGAAACTTCCCAAATAGTTGAGCCCCACCGCAAATGCAACAGATCCAAACAGCAAACAGATTGACACAAGCAGCACAGATAATCGACGCGCCATTTTGCCTCCTTTCATCATGATTCTGACCTGTTCTCACCACGCCATCCGCATTCTCCAAGCAACCTTTTCCGCGATCACCTCCTTCGAGCAATTATATAGATTGGGGCCGCGGTGGAAAAGTCGAACCGTCAGAGCCTGTTGCGTGAACCTCTCCTACTGCTTGTCTTTAAGCTCGAACCCTAATTTCAAGCATTTTACCGCAGAGGCCGCAAAGATCGCTGAGATGAAGCATTATGGTTCCCATTCCCCTCTCTGCGTGTTCCGCGTCTCGGCGGTGAAAGCTTCTGTTTTGCAAGGAAAAAGCTGATCGAAGCAGGTAATGGGTAAGAAAGTGGTGGGACTATAGGCGTGCCGGATTCCTCTCCGCTTGCCCAAGCAGATAAATGAAGACGTGAGCCGGGATCTTGAGGATCTGGGTCCCGGAGTCGCCGCAGAATTGTACACCGAAGTCCGTATCACGTTGGGTTACCCAGTACGCATAGCTAACATTCTCGCGTTCGCAGTAGGTGCGGATGCCGGCCTTCTTCGGAATGGATACCTCACTACGATACTTCACCTCTACTGCGATGCGGTAGCTTGGGCTATCGATCACAATATCCACTTTCTTGTTCGTACTGGAATCCCGCCAGTATCCTATCCGCGGGTTGTCTGCATAGTGGTAGGATATGAGGTGCCTTAAAACCACGGTCTCCACGATCATTCCAAGCTCATCGGGGCGCGTAAGTACATCCTCGCCCCTCAACAGAACGGCATTCCGCAGAGCTGCATCTGCAAGGTAGATCTTATAACGAGCCTTGAGCACTTTCTTGCCTCCAGCTCGAATGGGAGGCAATCTATATATCAAGCCAGTACGTTCGAGCGCGCCGAGATGGTTGGATACGGTGGTGGGGGAGACCTCCAGCGCATCAGCAGCAGTCTTGACCTCGAAGATACCGCCTGTGTGTATGCACAGGTAGAGGAACAGACGCTCAAGATCGTCAATGTTTCGCACACCAAAGAGAGCGCTCATATCTCGTTTGAGAACGCGATCCACAACATCTTCCCGCAGAAGCCGCTGAGCTAGCGTCGTTGAAAGCATGGCGGTCTCCGGGAAGCCACCAACAAGAAGATATTTCTGGAAGGCGGGAAGAAGTGGGCGACTTCTGACAGCTAAATCGGCAAGGTGAGTTGAGTCGCTCGTGAACATATGCCGAGGGTGCAAATCTTCAGGTATGTCTGGCTCTGCAGAACCGCTTATTCGGATGAATTCGTAGAACGACAGCGTGGGGATCATGACGCGGATCCACCGTCCTACTCCTCTATCCACTGTTGCTTCCTGTTGCACGACAGTTGCTGAACCGGTAGCAAGAATTTTGTATTCAGGGTGATGATCGATCAGCTGCTTCAAATGCTCATCCCAGCCTCGCGAGTACTGAACCTCGTCAAGAAGAAGCAGTATGGGCTTTCCCTCAGGGTATATCGTGCTATGGTAGAGCCGGAGCAGCTCTGGGAGAGAGGCAAGCTTCAAGAACGGATTGTCTAGGCTGAGGTAGAGCACGCTGAGAGGGGGCCATGAGCTCTTCTCTCCGAGAGCGAGATCGTTTGCGATCTGTCGCAGTATGGTTGTTTTGCCCACTCTTCGCGGCCCTGCCAGTAGAACGGCACGTTTGAGGGTTGGGTGTTCAAGATAGCTCAAGCAGGTGTCGTAGGCGATTCGATGAAAGCCTGGAACATCCTGCCTCTCGCCACGCCACCACGGATTATATCCTCGAATGACGGCCAACAGCTCATTTTGATCGATTATTCCCATTTGATCTCCGTGTTCTCCAGAATCCGATTTAATACTACTACGATAGTGTTTAATTGTCAACTTATCGCTAGCATGATAGAGACTCCATGGTCAAATCTCCTGTTGGCAACGCCGAAGTTGGTTGTTACTCAGCCGTGCAACCTCGCTTCTTGCACCATCCACTGGTCTTCCGAAATGAAGGTACGCAGCATAATAGCAGCGTCGGAGGAAATACGTGACCGTAGAAAGTCACACATGATTCATGCATGATTCATGAGCGGGGGGAGACCTTCATTCTTAAGGGTCTAATGTCATGCGCTGAGATCATGATGCCGAGGCAGTTGCGTTTGGAGCGACGGGGTGCTGTCTATCGCCTCATCAGCCCTGGCAATGCACGAGAGAAGCTTACCTTTTGCGGCGAGAATCGGGCTTGGCTTCTTGAAACCTTGACAATACCATCGAGCATTAGGCGGGAGACTTCCGTGAATTGCTGTACTCAAAGTATCCGTGTAATCGCGAAGCGGGTCTATGGAGTTAGGAAACCCTAAGAATGAAGGTCTCGTACCTTAGCTAGCGGGTTGAGGGAGCTGTTCTCTCGATCAATCCATATACTGTTTGGCGGATGGAGACAATTGTTGGGTGGGCAGGTTGGTAAAGGTCGGAACGGCCGCGT
>Ga0307428_1000120_pt1 | contig 68728 bp, 60 predicted proteins | sample SalMarWE160240MG_FD_202161 | JGI IMG/M metagenome (GOLD analysis project Ga0307428, IMG submission 202161) | Salt marsh sediment microbial communities from the Plum Island Ecosystem LTER, Massachusetts, United States - WE1603-240 | ecosystem: Environmental > Aquatic > Marine > Intertidal zone >...
CCACCTTCGAAATTAAAAACGCCGTCCACGCTCCATCCATGCTCATCATCTCCTATGAGCCTCCGGTCAACATCCGTGGAAAGCGTTGTCTTACCAGTTCCTGAAAGCCCAAAGAACAGGGCTACATTATCTTCCGGCCCCACATTGGCAGCACAGTGCATTGACAGTACCTTTTCCTGGGGCAAGAGGTAATTGAGTACAGTAAAAACTGCCTTCTTAATCTCTCCCGCATAACTGGTGCCGCCTATAATAATCAATCGTTTCCCAAAGTTGACGATAACGAATGCTTCAGAGCTGGTACCATCGATATCTGGCGTAGCGTGAAAACGCGGCGTACAGAAAATAGTGAACTCAGGGCTGTGATGGCTGGATTCATCCTCGTTTAGAGGCTGTACAAACATGTTTCTGGCAAAGAGATTATGCCAGGCATACTCGGTAATAATGCGTATGGGGATACGATAGCGGCTGTCGGCTCCAGCATAGCAATCTTGAATATAAATGTCCTTCCCCTGAAGGTAAGCAAGTAATCTGTGGTACAGAGACTCGAATTTGTTAACTCCGAAGGGTTTATTTTCCTTACTCCACCATATCTTGTCCTGACTTGATTCTTCCCTGACGATGAACTTGTCGTCAGGGGACCTGCCGGTGGGGTGCCCGGTCCTTACTACTATTGGGCCAAGATGAGCTATCAGTCCTTCCCTACGCCGCACGATTTGCTCGTAAAGGGCTGGAGTAGGTAAATTATGGTACACATCTCCCAGGTTCTTAATACCATAATCCTCTAAGCTTGGACTGTACGCCTTGTTGTAAAACATCGTGACTGAATTGTAGCTTTATTATGCTAGCAGTGCAATACTGCTCTTGAATTGCTGACTTGCCCTGAATCGTCATACCATCCGATGTTTTGGAATAGAATGCTTTAAGTGCAGGATCGAAGACTGTTGATACAGTTATTGCATGTAGGTTAAAGGCAGCATTACAACCGTTAAAGCTCCTGAAATACTGAACTTGGCACAGCGGTTTAATAACGACAGGCTAGTTATTCTGGATTTTAAGGTGTTAAATTTCTATCGGGCGCCTATTGCAATTTAGTCGAAGCTAAAATGTATTACCACTGCACGAACATAGGGATGTTTGATTCTTTTGCACTATAACCAGATTTCCGATAAAGAGTCGTTGACTATCCTACCCACTCTTTCGCGTATCTGAGAACTATACGACGGACTATTTTTCTGTTAACTTCAAGGAGTTATTGGCCCGAAAGTGGCCCTATAAAGAGTTATGATTGCCAGCTCAGGAAGGGATAAGTCTCGTCGTAAACGATATTCCAGATGTAGGCGGGGTTGGTCTCGTTCAGGGCAACTGCAATTATATTCCAGCCTACCTCTGAGAAGGTGGTGATGTCCTGCATTTCTGTAGTGTTCTTGCCTGTCCCGCCATCCGAAGTAGCTTGTCCACTGGTTTCGATGTCCCAGAAGGAATTGCTGACAATACCATTCCACTGAAAGACAACATTAGACCCCACCAGACCACCAACATCATCTACGCCAGTCACGCTGCCTGTGGAATAAGAATTGCTCACAATTTGGTCGGGACCATTAACTCCCACCAGACCGCCAACCCTGCTAATGCCGGTTATGTTGCAGCTGGAATAGGAGTTGCTCACGGTGCCCCAATTAGCTCCTACCAGACCGCCAACACCATCTTCGCCGGTCACGCTGCCGGTAGAATAACAGTTACTCACAATGCCGTTCCAGCCATTAGTCGCCACCAGACCGCCTACAGCTTCTTTGCCAATCACAGTAACGTTCACGACGCTCATATCTCTGATGACAGCTCCGTCGGTCTCACCAAAAAGCCCGACACGGTCCTCGTCAGGGCGGTTTATATGCAGGTCACGTATCTCGTATCCTTGCCCATCGAAAGTACCCGTGAAGCCTATATAAGCGGTGGCACCATCCGGAGTATAGAATCCAATTGGCTGCCAGCCTTTTCCTCCATTAGCTGTCGGGCTCGCCAGTTCCTCATAACCAAGAATAGTGGAATCGAGGTCGGTCATCAGAGTGTGGTTGCCAGCCAAGTTGTCCCTGACGGCATCCAAATCATACCAAGTCCATATTTCCAAATTTTCGGAAGGAGGTGGATTATAACCACCACCGCCACAGCCTGCCATCCCGACAATTAAAGCCGCCATAACCAAAAAGACGCCAACTCTGGCCACGTAATGACGTCTCCTCGAACTAGGTAGTATCTTCATAACCTATATTCGCCTTACGGTGTTTATTGCAATATTATATGGTAACAATGTTAAATTCTCATTAAGAGAATGTCAATAGTTTTTTGTGCGGTGTCCGAGGCATACTATTGAGTTAAGGAGTCACCACTGAACGAACATAGGCATGACGACGTGAACATAATTGTCTACGCCTATAGGGCGGATGGTTCCCGGGCTCGAGGGGGTGGTGAGTTCTAGAGCAACCTGGGCTTGGGGAAGTACAGATAGAACATCGGAAAGATATTTCACATTGAAGGCGATTTTTGCCTCTTCCCCGTCAGTGAGTGCGTCGATTTCCCCAACATTGTCTCCAACTTCTTCAGCCTGAGCAGAAACGGTTACCTTTCCCGGAGCAAGTTCACTACCCGGGGTAATGACCAGGCGAACTATGCCACTGGCATCGCGAGCAAATATGGAGGACATTTTAGTAACCCGCAGAAACTCATTAATGTCCAGTACAGCTCGCGTGGTATAGCTTTGAGGAATAACCTGGGAGTAATTGGGGAAGGAGCCTTGAATAAGCTGAGAAACCAGCTCAGCATTCTTGAGACGGAAGAGGACCTGGCTCTTTTTTTCGTTTACGGTGATTTCTACGGGTTCTTCCTGCTCACTAAGAAGGCGATTCAGTTCATTGAAGGTCCTGGCCGGGACGATAACCGTAGTCTTCACGCTGACTGGCGAGCTGAGGGTTGTCTTATGAATAGCTAGCCTGAAGCCATCGGCAGCCACCAGGTTGAGCTGCTCGCCATCGAACTCAGTATTAATTCCGGTTAATACCGGACGGGATTCTTCAGTGGCAGCAGCGAAAGCGACCTGTGCGATTCCTTCCCTGAAGCTAGCTGCCTCAATGGTGGTAGTTATGCCATCGCTTATCTGGGGGATAGGGGGGAAATCTGCAGCATCGATGCCGTGAATATGAGCTTGGAAATGACCGCTCTTAAGCTCCAGAATGCGACTGTTGGCAGGAAGATTGATTTCAATTAAGTCGTTGGGCAAGGAATTAACAAAGTCGATGAGCAAGCGAGCAGGTACAGTTATCTCCCCCTCTTTTTTCACTTCAGCACCAATCCAGCACGTGGTAGCCATTTCCAGATTAGTAGCTGCCAATTTGAGACGCGATTTCTCAGCGGATAAAAGGATATTTTGGGTGATAGGTAAAGTTGACCTGGTGGCTACAGCTCTTCCTACAATGCTTAGCCCCCTATTTAGGTTTTCTTGATGACAAGATAATTTCATGGAACACCTCCCCCTCTGTGTATAATGACAGTATACTATCAACAGATATAATAATCAATGATTCGATTTGACATAATGCTGGCTTTAGCAAAGGCACATTACGACTGGATATTATGGTCGAGCTGGCTTATTTTTTAGCTATAGACTGGCCTTTTCAACCTAAATAAACCTTCCTGTACAAGACCATCAAGCTGTAATTACCGTCCATAGAGTGCGGTTAATTCCTTTAACCTGTCTTTGATTGTTCAACTATGACTTACTGTCTTTTTTTATTATCTGCCCCAGTATACAATATAATATAAAATGTAAAAAAACCTGTTACTGACATTGGACATGGGCTGCAAGTTGGTAGAAGATGAATATAATCTAGGGTGGCTGTTTTTGCCAAGCTTGGGAGTGAGGCTATAAGGATGTCCACCAGGATAATCTATGAGTAAAATCAAGAGCAGATCTTAATTTTGAAAGAAGCGCCAGTTTCGGCAAAGGGGACTGCTTATATAGTTGAAGGAGCATAGTAGGAGTTCAAAATTGCGTGAGAATGCTGATGATTTGGTTCTTGGCGTTGACCTTGGAGGCACCAAAATACTGACGGCAGTGACCAACTCTCAAGGGAAAATGCTATCGCACGACCACAGTATAACGCCAGCCCCGAAAGGCCATGAAGCAGTTATCCGGTCTATTTTGGAGTCTGCACGTCATGCTTTAAACCAGGCAGATGTTGACATCTCGGAGCTTACTGCCGTAGGAATCGGGGCGCCTGGTCTCTCAAATCCCGAGACAGGCATCCTTTTGACCTCACCGAATCTGCCAGGATGGCGAGACGTACCCCTAAGAGACATAATGCAAGAAAGGCTGGGTAAGAAAACCTTTCTCATTAATGATGCCAATGCCGCTGCCCTGGGAGAATTTTATTTTGGCGCTGCCCGGGGTATTCGCAACTTCATCTATATTACTCTCAGCACAGGCATCGGAGGAGGCATTATCATTGATGGCAAGATTTACAGTGGAGCTATTGGTGCTGCTGGCGAGGTAGGGCATATGACCATTGATGATGAAGGTCCAATTTGCAACTGTGGAAACAGAGGTTGTTGGGAAACTCTGGCCTCGGGGACAGCCCTGGCCAGGGAGGCAAGGCATCGGATCAAAGAGGGAGTCGCAACTTCTATTCTGGAATATGCCGAGGGTGATGTGGAAAAGGTGACGGCGCAGGTCATTCATAGTGCTGCCGAGCAGGGTGATAGCTTGGCTAAGGAACTTATTGCTCGGACCGGCTACTATGTGGGTGTAGGGTTGGCTAACCTGATAAACATATTCAACCCTGAGTTGATAGTTATCGGTGGTGGTTTATCAAACATCGGTGATATGCTGCTCGAGCCAGCCTTTAAGGTAGCCGAGGAGAGAGCATATAAGGAAGCTTTCCAGGCTGTGCGCTTTGCTTCTGCTGGGCTGGGGCGAAATTCAGGCGTGCTCGGTGCCGCTGCCTTTGCCCTCCAGGAGATGGGAAAGCCCATTTGTGAGTAAAAGAAAGGACATGGTCTATCATGAGGTGATGTGATGAACATATCTATCGGCAAGCTAAGAGGGCTCCAGCAATTGGCTGATTCTAAGGGCATAATGACAATGTGTGCCATTGACCACAGAGGAGCGCTTAGGCGGACACTGAACAAGAGGAATCCCGATGCGGTGAGCTACCAGGATATGGTTGATTTTAAGCTTGACCTCTGTCAGGCGGTAGCGCCTTTTGCCAGCGCCATATTGCTTGACCCGGAATATGGAGCTGGTCAGGCTATATCTGCGGGTCTCTTGCCCGGGTCTAAGGGGCTTCTTGTCAGCCTGGAAAAGACCGGCTATACCGGAGACAGTATGGCTAGAATTACTGAACTCCTGCCCGGCTGGAGCGTAAAAAAAGTGAAAAAAATGGGAGCTTCAGCGGTCAAGCTTTTAATCTACTTCAGACCTGACCTGAAGGATGTCGCCTCAAAACAGCTCGATTTGGTAGCAAGGCTGGCCGACCAATGCCTTGCAGAAGATATAGCCTTTCTGGTTGAGCCAGTAAGCTATCCTATCGAGGGAGGTGGGGCATCCTCGAAGAAGTTTGCCGAGATAAAGCCTGGTCTGGTAATCGAAACTGCCCGGCGGATTACTGCCTTGCCCATTGACGTGTTGAAAGCAGAATTCCCGGCAGATATTAAGTTTGAGCAGGATGAGGGAAAGCTGCTGGGTTTGTGCCGGGAGTTAAACCAGGCATCCCGACTACCCTGGGTGCTGCTCAGTGCCGGTGTTGACTTTGAGTCGTTCAGGAAGCAGGTGAAGATAGCCTGTAAGGCGGGAGCCTCTGGTTTTTTGGCAGGGCGTGCACTGTGGCAGGCGGGTGCCCAAATTCGTTCTCGGGATGAGAGGATGAAGTTTTTCCAGAATACGGCTGCTCCAAGGTTGAAGGAACTAGCTGAAATAGCTGATATCTACGGTAAGCCCTGGTATTCCAGGCTGGGGGCTGAAAGCGGCGAATTCGCCTCGGTGACTGAGGGCTGGTATCGGAGTTATTGACAGGTAATACTCTGGCAGAGCTAGGCAAATATATGGCAAACTAATGTTGACCGAAAATGAGCTTCCCGATGTTTCTTCCAGTAGTATTCAGTATTGAGAGACTTTTGCGAAGTTTAAGGAGGTGATGATGATACAGTGTGCTTTCTATCTGACACCGGATGGGGAACTCCTGGAACAGCTGGGTATAGAACAAATCAAAGGCTTTCTGGCAACTGGGGAGGGGTTGCTCTGGGTTGATATGGAGGCCGTGACGGACGAGGATGCCGAGTCACTATCGAATGTATTCCGTTTCCATCCCCTGGCAGTGGAAGACTGTATCAGCAAGGATATACATCCACCCAAGATAGATGACTTTGACGATTACCTGTTTATTATCGTTCATGGCATCAATTACCACATTGAGTCTGAGGTAGTGGAGACCACGGAACTTGCCATTTTTCTGGGGAAAAACTACTTGGTTACCAGCCATGATGTACCTATGAGGTCGGTTTCATCTATGTTGGACCGGATTCGAAAAGACGGACGCCTTATGCGCAGGGGAGCTGATTTCCTGGCTCACGACCTGATCGATGCCCTGGTGGACAATATAATGCCTACTATCGAAGAGATGGATGAAAAGAATGATCAACTCGAGGTCGAGGCACTTCACGAGCCGAAGAGAGAAACACTGATGTTGATTATGCAGCTCAAACGCAGCATACTGGCGTTGACGCGGGTCATATTGCCTCAGCGGGAAATAGTGAACAGGCTCAGCCGCGGCGAATATGCCCTGATAAGTGAGCGGGCTCAAATATATTACCGTAACATTTATGACCATTTGGTGCGGATTGAGATGCTCACTCTTGGTCTCAGAGATATGACTGAGAGTGTACTGAGCACTTATCTTTCTTCAGTGTCCAACCGCATGAATGAGGTGATGAAGGTGCTGACACTCATAGCCACTATCTTTATTCCGCTGACCTTCGTCGCCGGCATTTACGGGATGAACTTCGCAAATATGCCGGAGCTAGAGTGGAGATACGGGTACTTCGGCATCTTGATCGTAATGGCAGTAATAGGCATTTCTCTGGCAGTCTATTTCAAGAGGAGGAGGTGGCTCTAAAGTTACTGAATGAAGAATATGTCTCTGGTATCTGAACTGAAGAGCGAAGCGATAGGGCACCCGCAACCTTCTACACAGACAGTGCCATCCATGGTTCAGCAGAACTTAATTTGGAGGTGTTGGATATGGCTTATGTAGGCATTTTGTTGGTAGCTATTCTAGTTTCTTTCATCATCGTCCGAATTGGAGGCTTTGCCCTCCAGTTAACAGGGATAGAACCCGATGTAGCTAGATTTCAGGCGTTATCTGCTTTCTCAGGGACAGGCTTCACGACGAGAGAAGCTGAACGGGTGGTGGGAAACAGAACTAGGCGCAGAATCGTGACCATTCTCATTGTACTGGGAAATGCCGGCACGGTCACTATAATTGCCACTTTAGTAGCATCTTTCACCCAGGTAACCGGTTACATGTGGTTTTTCATTCGCCTGGCCATAATAGTTGGAGGCATATTCGGCCTCTATCAGCTAATTATAAGAAGCAATTTTGGCCGTCGGATCCCTGCCTGGCTGCAAAGGCCAGTTATAAACCGAGTTCTTAAGGAAGCTCCCACAGTTGAGGAAATCTTCCGTATGGAGAAGGACTGGGGTGTTAGTCTTGTCACGATAAAAAGAGGCTCGAAGAGCGTTGGCCAGTCTGTGGCTGATATCACCGCGGAAGGGGGTCTAGAAATCCTTGGTATAGACAGGGCCGATACTTACCTAACTAGGCCGGATAGGGAGGAGGAAATCATGGCAGGAGACCGGCTTCTGGTTTACGCAAATAGAAAATCTGTGAAGCAAATCTTGGATTAGTAAACTTGCTGGTTTTCTAGCTTATCCTGCCAAATTCCTTCTCCAGTTGATGAGAACTTAAATGAATCATCGTTGGGCGGCCGTGGGGACAGGCGCGCGGCTGCTTGGTTTGCTCTAGCTGCTTTATTAGCTCTCGCATCTCTTCATTGCTTAGCTGTTGTCCTGCCCTGATAGCACCGTGGCAAGCCAAAGATTGGGCTATCTTTTCCTCCCAGGGATTGAGATTTTCTTTGCTGGCAAGATTATCAAGCAGCATGCTTATTATCTCAATAATATTCGCCCTGGCCATTAGTGCCGGTATGGCGCGTATCACATAGCTTCTATTTCCGAAATGCTCAATGGTGAAGCCAAATTCGGCCAGAAACTCTTTACTAGCTCTCAGTGTCTCTTCCTCTCTGGGACTAAGCTCTATGGTTATGGGCTGGAGTAATCCCTGGACTTCAACTTCCTTTTGGGCCCACTGCGCTGAAATCCGGTCATAAAGTATGCGCTCATGGGCAGCGTGCTGGTCGATGAGATAGAGTCCATCGGGTCCTTCGGCAGTAATATAGGTGTTGGCTAGCTGCCCCAGTACCCTCAAAACTGGTAATTCCATGGTCGGCAGCTGGGCAACAACAAAAGTCGGCTCGTTATCCATTATCATGCGGGGGCTCTGCCACTGCCCTGAACTGACTGAGAAGGGCACGGTCTTCGAGCTGGCTATAGGCGTCCTGGCTAATGCCTCTTTTATGGCTTTTTGTACGCTGCTAAAGACCGCTTGCTCATGGCAAAACTTTATTTGAGCTTTGGCAGGATGGATGTTGACATCAAGCTCTTGAGCCGGCAGTGAGATATCGATTACCGTGACGGGATGCTGGCCATCCATAAGTAGGCCACGATAGGCTTCCTCGGTCGCCCGAGCTAGTAAGGGACTGCGTACCCACCTTCGGTTGACGAAGAAGCTGAGATAGTTGCGGTTGGAACGGGCTAAGGAAGGCGGGCTTGTTAAGCCGCTGACTTCAGCCAGGCCGTCCTTTCGTTCCACCTTCAGCATCCTTTGAGCTATCTCGGAACCGTATATCTCACTTAGCACCTCGCGCAGGTTGTCATTGCCCGTAGTGCGCAAGCTGGGACGTTTATCAAGAACCAGGCTGAACTTAACCTCGGGAAAAGCCAGGGCGTACTGGCTTACCAAATGGGCGATGTGGCCATTTTCGGTATTTACCGATTTGAGAAACTTAAGCCGCGCCGGGAAGTAGCGAAATAAGCGGCGCACGGTTATGGTGGTGCCTTGTGGCCTGGCTCGGCTTTCCTTCCCAACTACCTCGCCTTTTCTCAAATGCAGGTAGCTGCCAATAGTCTCCGAAGGTGTTTGAGTGAAGATTTCTACTTCGGCGACAGCGGCGATGCTGGGCAAGGCTTCGCCCCGAAAGCCGAGGCTGGAGATTTTCTCCAGATCGCTTAAATCGTCAATCTTGCTCGTGGCATACCTGTGAAAGGCAAGCTCTAGTTCCGATGCCGGGATACCCGCCCCGTTATCGCTCACTTTGATCAGCTCTACTCCGCCGCCCTGAGCTTCTACGGCGATCTGGGTGGCTCCAGCATCGAGGGTATTCTCTATCAGTTCCTTGACCGCCGAGGCTGGCCTCTCGACCACCTCCCCGGCAGCAATCTTGGAGACTACCTCAGTCGCTAAAATCTTAATAGGCATCTAAATTCTATCTTCTCATCACAAGTCTAATATCTTTTACAAGCATCGAACAACACCTTTGCCATATCTGGTGTAATGCTTCTAAATTCTGCTGACGGCTTTGTTCTTCCCATCGTAGATACATCTAGTTACTTTAATTTACTCATCTCTCCCACTTACCTTCCAGTATGTCTAGCAGATTCATCTTGTATGTAACTCGTTCTCTCCATTGTGTTTCGAAATTAATCAGCTCCTCATGCAGTGTAGAAATCCTGTCCATACAATCATTGTATCCCTCCTCATCATCCCAATACAGAAGCTGCCACACCGACCATACCATCTCACTGTTTATCATACCCCAAATCTCTATCTGCCTGTCTAGACTATCCGTCAGCTCCACGTCGGCCGTCCCCATTGCGAACACAATACCTCCCAACTCATCTAAATCTGCTTCGGTAGCCTGTAGCTCTGCCCTAGTGGCCTCTAATGCCGACCGAGTATCATTTAGCACAAGTCCCTGACACACTGCGGAGATGATAACTACAATAATTAAGATGATGCTTAAAGTTGTACACTTCATTTTAACCTCCTTTTTGATTAGTTTCTTTACATTGCTAGTACCTAAACGTTTTCTTGCCATTTGACATCGCCCCTCAGTAAATATAGATTTTTTAACTCTATAGTATTGGCAGTGGTTCTAATGCTTGTTTCTATTATTAGTAAAGTAGCAAGCCTCTGTAGAGCCATAGTGTTCATACTAGGCAAATAGTCTTTGACTTTGTCGGCAAGATAGATGCCTATGTGGGGAATACCTGTTATGTAACAATGTGAAGCTATAAGCCGAGGGATAAACAGTTGGTCGCTACGTTTCCAACTTATTTGTGCTATTCGAGGTTCGCCATGTTGGTTGTATCCACACAATGCAAAGTCTAGCGTACTCTCTGCTATAATCGTAGCTTGCTCTTTACGAACATATGTATAGAAGTCATCATTCAGCATTTTTGCAAATGACCCAACTATCTCTCGAAATGATTTGTTATTTCTGTCAGCAGTAGTTTCATTGAATAAGTCTACTACCCATTGGTCATATCCAGGTACATTTGATGCAAACATTACCCCTGTATAGTCTTCAAACTCAATAGTTTGGGTACATTTTCCTTGTATGATAGAGATGTATTTCCCTCAGAATCTATCCCGAATGCTATCATCCTACTGTCTGTAGCCAAGACAATACTATTTTTCCCGCTCAAGGCAAGTGCTATAGTCATTGTTGACCTCCTACCCTTTTTAGTAAGAGGATATAATAAACATTCATGTGATGGCAACCATGAATTAGCGATACCTAAAGCAGCCATGTCGTTAGGCTCAAGTGATTTCAAATTGATACACCACCCGGTTTCGTGTATTTTGTCAATGGGTTATGAGGAAAAATCGAAATCTTTCTCGATTTTTTCCAGGGGTGCCAGGCTGGCCAGGAGCTTCTTAACCCCCGCCCCTTCAAAGGCTACGGTCAGCTCCTGGTCATCCCTTGTAGGAAGACAATTCATCACTATGCCGGGGCCAAATTTGCTGTGGCGGACATGGTCACCGACCTTTAGCGCTAGAGTGCCAAGAGGCGGGGGTGAAGGCTGGGAGTCCCGATTAAAATCGGGGCTAGCTACAGAAGTTGGGCTCTCCTCCCATAGTCCTCTCGGGCTTATCAAGTGGGGTGCGATATCATGGAGAAAACGGGATGGTGGGTTTGCCGTGCTGCCGCCGAATAAACTTCGGCGGTAACTGCGTAAAAGAAAAAGTCGCTTCTTGGCTCTGGTTATTCCCACGTAGCAAAGGCGGCGCTCCTCTTCCATTTCCCCCGGGTCGTCAAAAGATTTCCTGTGTGGGAGAATCCCTTCCTCCAGGCCGACAATAAAAACCGCAGGAAATTCCAATCCTTTAGCTTGGTGCAAGGTGATCAAGGTCACAGCGTCAGCTTTTTCATCCAGTTCATCTACGTCCGATACCAGGCTTACTTTTTCCAACAATGCGGCTAAAGCCTCTTCGGGATCGATCTCATCATATTCGCTGGCGACGTTTTTTAGCTCCATTACGTTCTCCCATCGATCTTCACCATCCTCCTTGCTCAAAAGATATTCTCTGTATCTGGTGTGCTCCAATATCTTATCTAGCAGACTGGAAAGACTTAGCTCACGGCTTTGGGCAATGAACTCAGTCATAACAGCATCAAAGCCGGCCAGGGCTTGAGCAATGCGCTGAGGAAGGATTTTTTCATTTGCTACCTGTTTCGAAGCTTCGAAAAGGGAGGAATCATGAGCTTTTGCCCAGGATTGAAGCTGGCTGAGAGTACGCTGTCCGATGCCTCTTACAGGAACGTTTATTATCCGGACAAGGCTAACGTTGTCCTGGGGGTTGTGAATGAGCCTGAGGTAGGCAATGATATCCTTAACCTCTCTCCGTTGGTAGAAGTGCGTGCCACCAACAAGCCTATAAGGTACACCATACCTGAGGAAGGTTTCCTCCAATGCCCGTGATTGAGCATTGACCCGATACATGACGGCGCAATCTTTGAGGGATATTTGCTCCTGGCCGACGAGTTTCTCTATCTCGTTGACTACAGATTGAGCTTCTTCCTCAGCATTATAACTTTCAATAACAGTTACCGAAGATCCGTCTTCGTTTTCCGTCCATAGCTTTTTGGGCTTGCGCTGTAAATTTGCTGAGATGATGCCTGAGGCTACCTCTAAAATAGTTTTGGTGGAGCGGTAGTTTTGCTCCAAAAGCACCACCTTGGCTTCGGGGTAATCCTTCTCGAAGCTCAGGATGTTACGCAAATCAGCAAATCTCCAGGAATAAATAGATTGGTCGGGGTCACCGACCACGCACAGATTCCGGTATTTTCCTGCCAGATGCTTCATCAACATATACTGGACGATGTTGGTGTCCTGAAATTCGTCAACCAGAATATGGACATACTTCGACTGGTATCGGCTGAGGATTTGAGGATGGTCCTGAAACAACTGTACCGTCTTCATCAAAAGGTCGTCGAAGTCCACCGCCCGACCCTGGCTGAGCAATTGCTGATAGCGTTGATAAATCCTGTGAACTATCTCCTCAAAATAGCTGCTAACCCGCTGAGCGTAGTCCTTAGGGCCGACAAGACGGCTCTTAGCAGCGCTGATGGCTGAGTGAAGAGTCCGAGGAGCATATTGCTTGGGGTCGAGATTAAGTTCTTCCAGAGCTTGTTTTGTCAGGCTTAGCTGGTCTTCTTCATCGTAGATAACAAAGCTTGAGTCAATCCCGATAGCTTTGCCCTCACGGCGGAGAATTCGGGCACAGATAGCGTGAAAGGTACCTAAAGTCAGGGCTTCTACTGCCTGCCCTAGGAGCTGTTCCAGTCTCTCTCTCATTTCTCGGGCGGCTTTGTTGGTGAAGGTAACTGCCATAATGTTATGGGGGCTAACGCCGCAGGATTTAATCAGATAGGCGATGCGATGGGTAATAACTCTGGTCTTGCCGCTGCCGGGTCCAGCCAGGATAAGTACGGGCCCTTTGATGGCCTCCACAGCTTCTCTCTGGGCGGGATTAAGCGTGGCTAAGATATCCATGAGGACTTAAGAACTATTATAGCATTGAAGGGAGGAACCCCCAAATAGCGGGCTGGGTCTCTTGAGAGCACACAGGCTCTAATATTGAAAAAGAACCTGTCAAAATTCGCAGTCCAGTGTTACCTATGTGGTCAGCCAGCGCAATCTATTGACAATGTAGTTAGCCAATGCTACAGTAAACGAGAAGCTAACATGCTAATGAGGTGCAAAGATGAACTACGGGCGCGAGTTATTGAAGGGAAACACTGATTCCCTACTGCTGTGCTTAATTAGTCGTGAGCCCACCTATGGCTACCAAATAGTAAAGGAACTGGAGAGAAGGAGTAATGGGTATTTTCAGTTTAAAGAAGGTACTCTCTATCCCGCTCTCCACCGCTTAGAGCAAGACAACCTTATCACAGCTAAATGGCAGATACTACCTAATGGCCAGCAAAGACGTTATTACTACATAACTGAAAAGGGGCAGCAGGTCCTAGCTAAAAAGTTAGCTACATGGCAGGATTTTTCTACGGCGGTTAAAGCAGTTACGCAAGCGGAAACAGTCTAGGGCTAAAATGGGAAGCAACATAAGCCATTATTTAAACAGGTTTAAAGCTTGCCTCAAGATTGATCAGACCATAAGGGACGGCGTGGCTGAGGAGCTTTACACGCATCTCGAAGATAAAAGTCGGGAGCTAGAAGAAACCGGGCTAAGCAAAGAGGAAGCAAGCAAAGTCGCGGTACAATCTCTGGGTTCCCCTGAATTAATTGCTCAGCAAATCTATGAAACGCATGCTCAAGGTAGCTGGAAAGAAGCACTTTTCAGTGCCTTGCCCCACTTCCTGGTTGCTTTACTCTTCACTTCATATTACTGGCAAAACATCGTCTACGTGTCAATCATATTAGCGCTAGTCGTTGGCATAGCAATTTATGGTTGGCATCAAGGTAAGCCTGTATGGATTTTCCCCTGGTTAGGATACTATCTTATGCCAGTAGTAGTTACCGGTATATTGCTGCTTTCTCTTCCCCAAGGTTGGGGCTGGATAGCAGCGCTCATCTATATTCCCTTGGCTCTTTTTGTTTTTATCCATATAGTGAGACAAACTGCAAGGCGGGATTGGCTATATGCATCACTTATGCTAGCTCCTATACTTGTGACACTCAGTTGGTTTTCGTCCTTGGGCACCGGAAATGAGCTTTTGGCAAATGACTGGATAGCAAGTTTGCAAGCAAATGCACTTTGGATAGTTATTAGTTTTATTGCTTTGGCAGGAGCAACTATTGCCTTTATCCGCCTAAAGCCGCGCAGGCATAAAATTATTAGTTTATTAATTCCACCGCTTGTGATCTTATTCTCGGTAACTACGGCAAGCCGAGGGGATATTGCGCCCTGGGGTTGGCTGATATTGTTCTTTTCCTTATCTGCCTTTGCCATCCCAGTATGGATGCAAGCCAGAGCATACCAATAATTATCCCTGAAAAACTTCGTTCTTCAGTGTCTCCAAAATTTACCCCGTGGCATTTCAGGAGTTCCACGAAATACACCCACAAAATCAAAGATTCTGCGAGAGCAGGGGAGCGAAGCGGATTTTCTGTGGGGTACTAGGGAGCCAAAGATTAACTCTGTTTCTGATTCCACAAGCTGGGTTGGGGCTGAATATCCCTTTTGTAAGGCAGTCCCAGGTGTTCATAAGCAAGCCTGGCAGCTACTCTGCCACGAGGTGTCCGTTCCAGAAAACCTAACTGAAGAAGATACGGCTCATAAACATCCATAATAGTATCAGCATCCTCGTTAATAGAAGCAGCAATGGTATCTAGTCCTACAGGGCCACCGTCAAATTTGTCAATTATTGTATGCAACACTCTATGGTCTATGTCATCTAAACCCACAGAATCTATCTCCAGCTTTGAAAGCCCTTCCAGAGCTACTTCTTTGGTGACCACTCCATTTGCCATGACCTGAGCATAATCTCTTATTCTCTTTAAGAGACGATTGGCCACTCGGGGAGTACCTCTAGCACGCTGGGCAATCGGGACAAGCCCTTCTTTCTCTGCTTTCACCTTGAGGATAGTTGCCGACCTCTCCAAAATCGTATGTATTGCTGCCTCGTCGTAGAAATCAAGATGATATGTCACCCCAAATCTATCGCGAATGGGAGGACTCAATAGAGCAAAACGCGTAGTAGCCCCGATTAAGGTAAAGTGGGGTAAATTCAACCGTAAATTTCTAGCAGCTGGACCTTTCCCTAAAAAGATGTCAAAAACAAAATCCTCCATGGCCGGATAGAGTTTTTCTTCTATTGTATGGCTAAGCCTGTGTATCTCGTCAATAAAAAGGATATCCCCTTCATGGAGATTAGTAAGAATAGCTGCTAAGTCCCCGGTGCGTTCTATCGCCGGCCCGGAACTAACTTTAATATTGACTCCCATCTCAGCAGCAATGATGTAGGCAAGGGTAGTCTTTCCCAAACCGGGAGAACCATAAAGAATGATATGATCTAGCGGCTCGCCTCTTTTTTGAGCAGCGACGATAGCTATTTTTAGGTTATCTTTAATTTTTTCTTGACCTATGAATTCGCTAAGGCGTCTGGGGCGAAGGTCAAAGTCAACAAAGCTATCTTCGGTTGCCGTTTTACCTGAAATAATCCGCACCGCTAACCTTTACCCCGATTTAATCGGGGAATTTTTACTAGCTCTCTAATTCTAAAGTCGCAATCTCCTCTTTATCAAGACCTCCCCCCTTCAATCTTTCCCCATCATCAGGACTCACAGAGAGGACCCGAGATGGGATGAGCTTACCCAGAATAACATTTTCCTTGAGACCGCGAAGCCTATCCAACTTGCCTTTGATCGCGGCATCGACAAGAACACGGCCGGTTTCTTGGAAAGAAGCAGCTGCTAGCCAACTGTCCTTGCTTAAGCTAGCTCTGGTTATCCCGAGAATCGCAGCTTGAGCCGTTGCTGGCTCACCTCCCTCAGCCAGCACCTTGGCATTTATATCTTCATAGTCAAATCGATCAACTAACTCGCCGGGCAGGAGCTTTGTATCTCCTGAGGAAATAATTCTCACGTTGTTTAACATCCGCCGAGTAATGACAGCAATATGCTTATCATGTATAGTCACCCCTTGGGAGCGATATACTTTTTGTATTTCATCAATCAGATATTGCTGGACTGCATCTTTTCCCATAATACGTAAGATATCATGAGGGTCAATGGAACCTCTAGTAAGCCGATCGCCCGCTTTGGCCTTATCCCCTGATCGGACAAGCAAATATGCACCATGGGGGACGCTATATTCTCTCTCTTCCATTTCTTCATACTTAACATAGACATGATCACCCTCAATGGCGACTTGACCAGCTACTCTAGCTACTATAGATTGCCCTGCTTCACCGTGGCTAACAGCTGGTAATCTCTTTTTGGTCTTCTTTGGGGTCTTCTCTGGAAGAGAAAGTAGGATGCTACCAGCATCCACCGATTGCCCATCAGTTACAGCTAGCTCTGCTCCAGGCGGGATCGGGTATTCATCCAGATAGGATTCAGAGCTAATGACCTTGACTACGCTTGCCCCATCAGTATGGGTTACTTCAGCAGTACCATCAATCTCGGAAATGATTGCACTGCCGGCTGGTGATCTAGCCTCGAAGAGCTCTTCTACGCGGGGCAGCCCAGTGGTAATATCGAGACCTACTGTGCCCCCTGTATGGAAAGTGCGCAGCGTGAGCTGAGTTCCAGGCTCACCGATGCTCTGGGCAGCAATAACCCCTACAGCCGTGCCCAGCTTTACTAATCGCTTCTTCCCCAAGTCTCTTCCATAGCAATTCTGACAGACGCCAAATCGAGAACGGCAGCTAAGAGGCGACCTCACGTGTACCCGGGTGATGCCAGCTTCAATAATTTGTTGCACTTTATCTTCGTCAATTTCTTCATCACGATCAACAATGACTGCATTTGTGCCTGGATCAACAATCTTGCTTGCTGCTAGGTAGCCAGTAATCCGGTTTTCAAACGGAGGAAGAGACCCCTCTGCAGTTTCCCGGGATATCCAAACTCCTTCAGTGGTACCACAATCTGTTTCATTTACAATGACATCTTGGGCTACATCGACAAGGCGCCTGGTAAGATAACCACTATCTGATGTCCTCAAGGCGGTATCGGCTAATCCTTTGCGAGCACCATGGGTAGAAATGAAATACTCAATGGGTGTCAAGCCATCACGGAGACTCGATCTAATGGGAAAATCTATTATCCTTCCTGAGGGGTCGGTCATCAACCCGCGCATCCCTGCCATCTGCCTAATTTGAGAAATATTCCCCTTGGCACCCGATGTGGCCATCATGTAGACGCTACCATAAGGGTCTAACGACCGGGATATATCCTCAGTAATCTTATCTGTAGCCTCAATCCATGCTTGAACTGTACCTTTATACTTTTCATCCTCTGTAATCAAACCATGGTTGAGTTGATCCTCGATAAGGTTAACCTTCTCATCGGCTTCTTTAAGAAGCTTGACCCTATCTGGAGACTCTTCAATATCATCCATAGAGATAGAAACACCTGACTTTGTAGCATAGTCAAACCCTAATTGCTTAAGCCTATCAAGGACCCCAGCAGCACCTTCATTGCCTAACAGGTGGATACAATCGGAAACTAGTGTTCTTAAAGAAGCCCTGTCTACTATGTCATTGTAAAAGCGAAGTTGCGGCGGCAAGGCATCATTAAATAAAATTCTACCCACTGTAGTATTTATCCTCCCCCCCTCTGAATGAAGCGAAGGGTCTCGCACAATAATTTCGGCACCAAGTTCGATAATGCCAAGTTCGTAAGCTAATTTAGCCTCGCCAAAACTGCTGAAAAATTTCCCTTCCCCTCTGGCTCCAGGCTTCGATATGGTAAGGTAATAGCAGCCCAGAACCATATCTAGGGTGGGTGTTGTCACAGGCTCACCACAACTTGGCAGCAACATATTATAAGGACTAAGCACGTGTTCCCTGGCTTCTTTCACCGCGGCCCTGGACAATGGCACATGAACCGCCATCTGGTCGCCATCAAAATCGGCGTTAAAGGCGGTACAAACTAAGGGGTGGAGCTGAAAAGCATCGCCGTCGATTAACACGGGCTCAAAGGCTTGAATACTGAGCCGGTGTAACGTTGGGGCGCGATTAAGCAATACAGGACGCTCCTTAACTACTTCATACAGGGCATCCCAAACCTCAGGGCTACCTCTTTCCACCAGACGCCGGGCACTCTTCAGGTTGTTGGCATATCCATTTTTTATGAGTTTGTGCATAACCGAAGGCTTAAATAGCTCTAAAGCAACATGGCGTGGCAAACCACATTGATGAAGTTTGAGTTTAGGACCAACCACAATGACCGAGCGACCGCTGTAGTCTACTCGCTTACCAAGAAGATTTTGCCGAAACCGCCCTTGCTTACCCTTCAGGATGTCAGAAAGAGATTTCAAGGCATGCTTATTACCGGTGGTAACTGCGCGCCCTCTTCGGCCGTTGTCAATAAGAGCATCAACAGCTTCCTGCAACATGCGTTTCTCATTTCGGATAATTATTTCCGGCGCGCCTAACTTCATAAGACGGCGGAGACGGTTGTTGCGATTAATAACTCTCCGATAGAGGTCGTTGAGGTCGCTGATAACAAAGCGGCCTCCATCCAACTGAACTATGGGACGAAGCGCCGGAGGCAGTACAGGAAGCAGGGTTAAAACCATCCACTCAGGCTTGTTCCCACTGAGCTTAAAAGCTTCAACTAATTGTAGCCGTTGGCTGACCCTTTTACGATATCCTGCCGAGGTGCTATGGATTTGCTCACGAAGCTCTTGGTGCAAAGCATCCATATTAATTTGCTTCAATATCTGTAGAATAGCCTCAGCTCCCATGCCGACTTCAAAAATAGCACCATACGCATCTTTAAATTTCCTGCATTCCTCTTCGTTAAGCAATTTTAGCGGCCGCAGACTTTTTATCTCTTCAGTACTTGCCTTTAGCTCTTCTGCAAGTTTTTCCTTCTTTTCTATAAATTTGGCACGAAGCTGGTTTACCTCTTTTGTCTTAAGCTCTTCCTCCAGGCCTTTGGCTTCTAGTTCCTCGATTTTTTTATTCAGGCGTTCTTCTTGCTCGGCAATTTTTCGAACCACCTCTCCCTCTAGTTGGCGAAGCTTCTTCTGTTTGGCCTCTTCATCAACAGAGATGATGATATACCGAGCGAAATAGATGACCCCCTCTAAGTCCCGTGGAGATAGGTTGAGGAGCAGCCCAAGCCGACTGGGCACTAACTTAACAAACCATATATGAGTAACCGGCGCAGCTAGTTCTATATGCCCTGTGCGTTCCCGGCGTACGCTCGAATGAGCTACCTCAACACCACATTTATCACAAATAACTCCCTTATACCTCGCCTTTTTGTATTTACCACAATGGCATTCAAAATCTTTAACAGGGCCGAAAATCTTTTCACAAAATAGGCCATCTCTTTCTGGCTTCAAAGTGCGGTAATTTATTGTCTCTGCCTTAGTTACCTCACCGTGAGACCAACTTCCGATTTGTTCCGGTGAGGCGAGACTTATTCGAATACCATTAATGCCATCAAATTGAGACATTTTCCCCCTCGCTAAGTAGTTCAACAGCAAAACCTAAACTACGTAGCTCCATAAATAAAACCTTGGTTGATTCTGGAATACCGAGTTGTTGAATATCCTCGCCTTTAACAAGAGACTCATAGGCTTTAGCCCGTCCCATTACATCATCCGACTTTATTGTGAGCATTTCTTGGAGTGTATGAGCTGCGCCATGCGCTTCCAATGCCCATACCTCCATCTCACCAAACCTTTGACCACCAAACTGAGCTTTTCCTCCCAATGGTTGCTGGGTGATGAGCGAGTACGGACCGGTAGAACGGGCATGTACCTTATCACCAACAAGATGAATTAGTTTCATCATATAGATATTGCCCACAGTCACCGGCTTGTCGAACAGTTTGCCAGTCCTCCCGTCTCGAAGTTCCATTTTGCCAAAAATAGGAGGATAGAGCCTTCGCTCCTTATAGACTTTTTGTGCCATCTGCTCCAGATCTCCATCACTGAGATCCCTAAGTTGATGACTATCAGCTATACCCAGTTCCTCAAGCCATAGACAGAGGGAGGCTTTTCTAGCCACCCCTACATGCCCTTCATCCATTATTTCCCTGGCATCAAAACCATGACGAGAAAGCCATTCTCCGACCTTTTCTAGATCAGTCCCAGCATTCTCTGGATTCTCAGGGTTAAAGTTCACAGCATTAGCTTTCCAAGCTATCCAAGTCTTGGCTAAGGCATCTTCAATAGTCAGGGCATCAGCTCCATCAAAAATAGGATTAATAGCCTTAAAACCTAGTGTCTGCGCTGCCCAACCTAAGTGAGCCTCCAATACCTGCCCAATGTTCATACGGGACGGAACACCGAGAGGATTAAGTACAATATCTACAGGCGTGCCATCTGGCAAAAATGGCATGTCTTCTTCAGGCAATATGACAGAAACAACCCCTTTATTGCCATGTCTCCCTGACATTTTATCTCCCACTGAGATTTTGCGCTTTTGAGCAACCCACACTTGTATAAATGTGTTCACACCGGCAGGTAATTCATCATGGCTGTCACGAGAAAAGACTTTCGTCCTGATCACCCTCCCCCACTCTCCTGATGGCATTCTGAGAGAGCTATCTTTCACCTCCCGCGTTTTTTCACCAAAAATAGCTCGTAACAATTTTTCTTCCGCTGAAGGTTCAGTTTCACCCTTGGGAGTAATCTTCCCAACCAGAATGTCGTTGGACTTTACTTCAGCTCCGATACGTACAATACCAATTTCATCAAGGTTAGCGAGACTCTCTTCGCTTACATTAGGTATATCTCTGGTTACTTCTTCAGGACCAAGCTTGGTATCACGCTCCTCTATCTCATGTTTTTCAATGTGAACGGAAGTATAGACATCATCCTTAACCAGCCTCCTACTGATAATAATGGCATCTTCGAAGTTATATCCTTCCCAGCTCATAAAAGCACAAATGATATTTTGTCCCAAGGCGAGGTTTCCACCATCTATAGAAAAACTATCTACCAACACCTGCCCTTTCTTAACCTTGTCACCTTTGTTTACAATAGGATGCTGATTGATGCACGTCCCTTGATTAGTTCTGGCAAACTTGATTAAATCGAACGATTGCTCTTCGCCCCCTCCATTTTTGATTACTATTCCTGAGCTTGTCGCCGAAATAACCACGGCATCGTCAGGGGCAAATATCACCTGCCCACTATACTTAGCTACCTCTCTTTCCATACCCGTAGCCACCAAAGGACACTCAGGACGTAATAATGGCACCGCTTGTCGTTGCATATTGCAGCCCATTAAGGCCCGATTAGCATCATCATGCTCAAGAAAGGGGGTAAGACAAGCAGCTATACTAAATAGCTGTTTTGGTGAAACATCGATGAAGTTCACCTCGTCTATTGATTCCTTGAAATATCTGTCTCCTTTCTTAACCTCAACCTTGTCATAAACAAACTCATTTCTTTTATTGATGGGAGCGTTAGCTGGAGCAATGGCATATTGACCTTCTTCATCGGCTGTCAGATAAACGATTTGGCTGGAAACGAAAGGAACTACCTTAATATTCCGAGCCTTAAGAGAAGATAACCTTTGTGCAATCTGTTTTGTTATTAACGTTCCAACCTTGGCCACAAGTTTGCCCTTACTATCTACTATATCCTCCCCGATTGTTCTCCCAGTCAACTCTTCCGCAGTATTGGGGACCTCGTGGATAACTTTGCGATATGGCGTCTCTATGAAACCATATTCATTAACCGAAGCGTAAGTAGCTAGAGAGCCAATAAGACCAATGTTTGGCCCCTCGGGTGTTTCTATGGGACAAATCCTACCGTAATGGGAATGATGTACATCGCGAACCTCAAATCCAGCCTGTTTCCTTGAGAGGCCTCCAGGGCCCATGGCAGAAAGACGACGCTTATGAGTTAGTTCAGCTAGCGGATTAGTTTGATCCATGAATTGAGATAGCTGTGACCGGCCAAAGAACTCCCTTATAGCGACTGCTACGGGACGAATGTTGATCAAAGCAACAGGGGTTGCCGCCTCGGGGCCAAGAATACTCATTCGCTCTTTAATAGCTCTCTCCAACCTTAATAAGCCGATACGAAATTGCTTTTGTATTAGAAAACCTACCGCCTGAGCCCTTCGATTACCCAAATGATCAATGTCATCAGGAGCTTCCTCGCCAATGTTAACTGAAATAATACGGCGGACTATTTGCACCAAATCTTCAGGGGTTAAGCCAGTACAATCCCCAGGGATATCAAGGCCTAACTTTTTATTAAGCTTGTAACGACCAACTTTGCCCAGGCTATAGCGGCGAGGATTAAATAGGAAATTATTCAGCAAGGTCTGGGCACTACTAAGACTAGCGGCTTCACCGGAAGATAGTCTTCTATAAATATCGCGCAGGGCATCAGCCTTGTTTTTGACCAGAGGATCTCGCTCTATTGTAGAGCGGATAAAAGCATGCTCAGGCGAGTTATCTACATCCTGGAAAAGGGAAAGCAAGGTCTCATCGCTCTCAAAGCCTATGGCACGCAACAAAGTAGTAACCGGTATCTTTCGTTTGCCACTCACCTTGACCGAAATCACATCTCGATTAGAAGTGTCAAAATCAAGCCATGCCCCATGTTCAGCAACAAGCTTAGCAAAGCCCAATTCCCGCCCACTCGAAGGATCCCTGTACAAGGTGAAATAGACGCCGGGAAAGCGAGTTAACTGATTAACTACTACCCGCTCTACTCCAGAAATAATAAAAGTGCCGCTATCCGTCATTAAAGGGAAATCGCTAAAGAATAACTCCTGCTGCTTGATCTCTCCCGTTTCCTTGACTACTAGTTGCGCAGTGACATGAATAGGAGAGGAATAAGTCAGACCTCGTTCAAGGCACTCAGAGATAGAATGAGGAGGCTCTCGAAACTCATAATCAACTAAATGTAATTCTAGCCTGGTGTTAGTATAATCTTGAATTGGAGAGATTCCCTCAAACAGCTCCTTCAAACCTTCTTCTTGAAACCAGCGAAAGGAATCAAGCTGAACCCGGATAAGGTCAGGTATTTCTAAAGTCTCGGGCAATTTAGCGAAAGACTTCAGCAACTCGTGTTTAAGCATGAAAGAAACGATCCTGATTATTCAAACAATATCTTGAAGACACTAGCTAGGAAGATTTAGGGTAATAAAGCTAAAAGGGAATGGGAACATATACAAACCGTCTAGTATAACATCATTATTTAATTTTGTCAAGAGGCTATGCTGGCTGCATACCATTTGGTATTGGCATATAGTTGGATATCCTACAAAACACAGCTGCATTAGATTAGCATGTTGCGACAGCGACCGATCAGGGGAATAGCCCGCCATCTATAGTGATGGCTTGTCCCGTGATATAGCCAGCTCTGTCGCTGGCTAAAAAAGCTACCAGTTCGGCCACATCATCAGGTTGGCCAAAGCGTTGCAATGGGATCATTGCCAGTACGGCCTCCTTTCTTTCCGAAGGCAGCTTATCTGTCATCCCGGTAATAATGTAGCCTGGAGCTACAGCATTGACCGTTATATTACGGGATCCCATCTCTCGGGCTACGCTTTTGGTGAAAGCAATGAGTCCTCCTTTGGAAGCAGCATAGTTACTTTGCCCTGCATTCCCTACTAGCCCGGTCACCGAAGATACATTAATAATGCGTCCCCACTCCTGCCTCATCATAAACTTTAGGACAAACTTGGTGCACAGGTAGGCTCCACGCAAATTGGTGTTGATTACATCGTCCCAGGCATCGTCAGACATTCTTAACAAAAGGGTGTCTCTATTTATCCCGGCATTATTCACCAGAATATCGATCTTGTTCCACTTATCAATCACCTGCTCTACCATGGCTTTCACTGCTTCACTATCCCGAACATCAGCTTCAATTGATATGGCTTCCCCGCCTAGACGGATTATGCTCTTCACTAAATTATCAGCGTCAACCTTATTACTGGCTTCAATTGCCACATAATTAACTACCACTCGGGAACCAAGGCTGGTAAGCTTCAAGGCAATAGCTTTACCCATGCCGCGTGAGGCACCAGTTACTAGAGCTACCTTCCCTTCAAATTCCATTACTGGCCTTCACCCCTTGAGGCGTTTAAGCACCAGGCAGCAATTTTCACCACCTAAACCAAAGCTATTACTCAGACACACATTCACTTGAGCCGGGCGAGCTACATTGGGGACATAATCCAGATCACATTCCGGATCAGGGGTCTCATAATTTATGGTTGGGTGGATAATCCCTTTGTTCATGATTAATACAGAGGCGACGGTTTCAATGGCACCGGCAGCAGTAATACTATGCCCAATCATGGACTTGGTAGAGCTTATAGGGATTTTGTAAGCGTGCTCTCCAAACACCATTTTAATAGCTTTGGTTTCACAGGCATCATTCAGCTTGGTGCTGGTGCCGTGAGCGTTGATATAATCAACATCCTCGATCTTCGCCCCGGCATTTTGCAGAGCGGTACGCATGGCATAAGCTTCTGACTCAGGGGCCGGAGCAGTTGCATCGTGAGCATCGAAAGACCAGCCTGCGCCAGCAAGTTCAGCCAGAACAGGTGTGCCCCGCCTCCTGGCATGCTCATAGCTTTCCAAAACAACTAATCCGGCGCCCTCAGCATAGACGAAACCGTTGCGGTTGAGATCGAATGGGCGACAAGCCTTGGCCGGGTCAGGTTCATGTGAAAGGGCTCCCAAAATATCTAGTCCAGCCATGCCAACTGGCTCCAGGCTGGCGTCAGCCCCCCCGGCTACCATTACATCAGCATACCCTAAACGAATGAAGTTTGTCGCCGTGCCTATGGCGTCAGCGCCACTGGCACAAAGGCTATTTACAGCGCTGTTAGGACCCTTGGCTCCCAGCATCATTCCTACCTGCATGGATGCTGCACTGGCGGTTGACTTGGTGATAAAGAGAGGGTCGGCTCTTCTTGGACCCGACTTTAGATACAGCTCCCATCCCCGAACAACATAGCCTTGCTCTGTCATAGTAGAAATGATAACACCTACTCGCTCAGCATTTTCCTGAGTCATATCTAAGGCGGCTGATTGTATTGCTTCTTTGGCAGCGGCAACAGCAAACTGAATAGTCCTTGAAGTCCGGTCAATTGCCTTCAAGTCCATATACTTTGTGGCATCAAAACCATGCACCTCAGCATCCACTTTCACGCGAAAGTTACTGGAATCAAAGCGGGTAATAGGACCGATGGCCGACTTTCCTGCGACTAATCCCTCCCAAAATTCTGTTACATTTAAGCCCAAGGGATTAATAGTAGCAAGACCGGTAACTACAACTCTCGGTATATTTATCGTGCCCCAGGAATCCATCGAGTTCTCAGGAACTCTAGCCGTATTCACTAGTCTTCCTTGCCAACGAGGGTGAAGAGCCCTACAGAGGTGCCCCCATCAACAACAACAGTTTGGCCTCTTATCATAAAGGCCTCTTCACTGCACAAAAAAGCCACTACATTAGCGACATCTTCGGGAATCACCATTCTTCCCGCTGGAGTTACTTGACGCTTGTCTTTTACCAGCCCCTCTTTAAAATAGAACTTCAACGCCTCTGTCTCCACAGCGGAAGCAGCTACAGTATTAACGCAAATACCTTGAGGCGCTAGCTCTATTGCCAGGTAACGAGTTAAAGCTTCCAGGGCAGCTTTGGAGACTCCAACAATAGTATAATTGGGCAAGACAAAGGGTGAACCCAAGCTGGAGATGCTGACTATCTTACCACCCCTTCCTTCCATCAGTTTGGCTGCTCTCTGAGCACAGAGTAAACAGGCCCTGGCATTGATGTCCATAGTCCATTCCCAGGCCTTAACATCCACATCCATTGCAGGGCGACCTACACCCGAAGCAGCATTATTAATCAAGATATCCAGGCGGCCGAATTTATTACCAATCATGTCAAACATTTCGTCGATCTTTGCAGGGTCTCCCACATTGGCTCGGATGGCTTCAGCTTTCGCTCCCAGAGCCTGGATATCCTTAGCTGTTTGTTCCGCGCTCTCTCGGTGGCGAAAAAAATTGACGATAATGTCAGACCCCTGGGAAGCAAGTTTTAATGCAATCGCCCGACCAATACCACGCCCACCGCCTGTAACTAAAGCCAGCCTCCCCTCAAGGGACACCGTTAAACCTTCTCCTGTTGTGCTAACCGATTCTCTACATAGGAGACAAAGTCGCCGAAGTTCTGAAACTTCTGGGCTTCTTCGTCAGGGATTTCGATTCCAAAAGCCTCTTCCACTGCCACCAATGCCTGTACTATATCCAGAGAATCCGCCTTAATCTCTTTAAATGTACTTTCCCTGGTGATAACGCTCTTATCAACATGGGTAATCTTGGCTACGATTTCTCTTATCTGCTCTTCGACAGTCACGGTTTACCTCCATGGTTAAATTTTGCTAAATCCAACTTAAAGCTTTCAATAACCTCGGCTTTTACCGCTTCCTTGGCGCCTTCTATAGCATTAGCTATTTGGGGGGCGTGGCTAGCTCCATGCGCTATCCTGACAACCCCATCAACACCCCACAAAATACCACCACCTCGCTTCTCACTTTCACCGGATATTTTGGTTACCGGGAACAATCCATTAAACAATAGTTTAACTAAGGCACCTGCAGGTGGGTACTTTTTCATCTTCTGCGCTGTCCAATCCCTGGCATGACCCGCGATGCTTTCATAAAACTTTAAAACAACATTGCCCACAAGTCCGCCACAGACAATAACATTGGCCTTGCCGTTTAAGATATCATTGCCCTCTATATTGCCAACAAAGTTCAAACCGCTATTCTTGAGAAGGGCGTAGGCTTCACGCCCTATTTCACTCCCCTTATTTTCTTCACTCCCAGTGTTTAGCAAACCTATTTTAGGGTCGGCGATGTTAAGAAACTTCTTAGCGTAGACCGAGCCAGCGATGGCAAAAGTTAGAAATTGATGTGGCTTGCAATCTGCAGTAGCCCCGAGGTCTACCATCACAGTATTCGGTGCAAAGCTACCCAGGGAGCCGACAATTGCCGGACGACCCACCCCGTCCAACATGCCCATGAACTGAATGGCGCTTAATGCAGCAGCTGCACTAGATCCGGCACTAACAAATGCATCTGCTTCGCCTGATTTTACCATCTTTGCCGCTACGGCTACAGAGCAATTAGGCTTATGCCGAAGTACGTCAATAGGCGGCTCATCTTCCCTGATAACTTCGCTGGCTTCGACAACATGGATGGATGAACCATTGTTGGTAAATCTGCGCCTGGCTAATTCCTTTTCTAGAATGTTCGTGGAGCCAACCAGGAGGACTTCTACATCATTTTTCCGCGCTGCAAGTACCGCCCCTTTGACTATTTCCTCAGGAGCATAATCACCACCCATGGCATCCACTGCCACCCTTACTCTGCCATTTTGAGTCATATTTTTACTCCTTATCACTTGAGAGCTTGACTATTGTCTCCCCTGTGACTATCGTTTCTCCTTTTTGATTAAGGCATTCGAAACTGCAATTGGCGTATGATACATCATCTTTCTGTTCAACGCAATTAATTTTACCAGTGATAGTCAAAGTATCTCCAGGACGTGCCGGTTCTTTGAACTTTGCTCGAAGCTTACCCTCAGACAGCCAGCTTCGGCCAAAAGCCGAAGTCATCATCTCTGACACATAAGCTAAGTTAAGCATACCATGAGCAATAGTGCCACCCAAGGGAGTCGTAGCAGCGAAAGACTCATCTAAATGGATGGGATTAAAATCACCCGATGCCTCAGCATAAAGATTAATTTTTTCCTGGGTGATATATTTTACCACCGGATTAAGAGCCTTCCCTTCTTTAATCTCTGTAAGCATTTCTTTCTTAGGTGGGCAATGCTATAGTTGCCCTTCCTGATTGCACCTTTTCTTTGCCTTTGTCCAAAACCTCGAACTCCAGGATCAACATGCTCATTTTGCCCCGAGTTATCTTTTGTGCCACTCCAATGTGACACTCTATAGTGGTGCCAATGGGCACCAGTTTGAAAAACTCTAACTCTTGCGAAGCATGTATAACGATAGTGCCAGATGGCAGGGAAAAAGACCCTGTCATAGCAGCTATTGCACAGGCCGTAATGGCCAGGGGGGGAACAAATCCATCACCTGCGCTATCCACGGCTTTTAGATATTTGGAGACGAGGGAGGCGCTCAGTTCATAAGTGGCAGGAGGGAATTTATAACCAGGTATTAGTTCTTCATAGCTTATAGTTTTGACCGGCATTTGACTAGTTCCTGATACATCGGTATACTATGTATTTTACATTATACACTACCTCTGATTCTTGTCAATACCTTTTCACTATTAACACCGATTGATAATGGACTTTGGCATCGGCGGTATTAACTTAAAATCAACGCGTTACACAGAATACCCTTTAATTGATGTGGGACATAAGAAAGAAGAGGCTATCGAGCAAAGCTCATGAGCTACACCGGATTTTCATCTGGGCTGCCGGGAAGTGGGCTCGGCAGGATTCGAACCTGCGACCAACCGGTTATGAGCCGGCCGCTCTGCCACTGAGCTACGAGCCCCCTCTTCCGCCAATGAAAAGTTTCACTTTTCATGGCAACCAAATTTGCGTGGAGCGGGAGACGGGACTCGAACCCGCGACACCCTGCTTGGAAGGAGTGGTTGCCGCTGAGCCCCATTTTCCTAAGCCTTTGAACCTGAAAAGCAGGAGGAAACCACCTCTTTTTCCGACCAGCCAGATGACTGATTTCTCCCTACCTCCCGCCACTTACTTGGCTGATTTTACCATACTTGCCTGCGGGGCAACAATTGCCTGTGCTGTTTAGAAATCAAAAAAACGATACCGCTTAGCTTCAACATGGTCCTCTGCGGTCATCATGGTGTGAATACTGGTCTATTATTATGAAGAGGAAGCATTGCAGGAACAAGCATGGGCAATTGTGCTATCACTTCACTTCCTTGTGTACTATTATAATAGACCTTATTTCTTATCCTCCCTCTTTTGCGGCCTGATCACCAGCATTGGCAGCCCTGACTCTCTTAGCACGTAGTCAGCTACGCTTCCAAATACTCCTCGTCTCAGGCCGCTACGTCCATGGGTGGCTATTGTAATTAGGTTAATATTGTTCCCTTCGGCATAGCTCAGGATTGCCTCGCCAGCTCCCCCCAGGATGCTCACGGCTTCTACCTGTATGCCCTTCTTACGCAACGGTGTAGCTATGTCTTCAAGATAGTCTCTAGCCTCGTTCAATGCCTTTTTTGCCTCCTCAAGCATAGTATCAGTCCGTATGGGTACGGATGCTGCTCCAGGGATGCCCGGGCTAAAGGCTACAGGCTCAGGGACCACTTGAAAGAGAACAAGCTTGCCCTGGAAATGAAGCGCCTCCTCTACAGCATAAGGCAGAATTTGCTCAGCGAGCTCGGAACCATCAAGACAAACTAGAATTTTTTTAAACATTGCCAACCTCCTTTCCGGTGATTAGTGACCATTCTAGATCTGATAAAAGACATGACCTATAGCCCCTTGTCTACAATGTATTTGACCAGGTCAACTGGAGCGGGAGACGGGACTCGAACCCGCGACACCCTGCTTGGAAGGCAGGAACTCTACCACTGAGTTACTCCCGCGAATCTGAATCTATTTTACCTCAAATATTATAGTTGGTAAACAAGAAGAGGGTCTTGCACCGTCAGGTCATCCTTAACAGCGATGCCTGGGTAGCAGGTATTCATAGCTAATTCGTTCACAAGGCAAAGCTGTTTGTTCACAGGGCAAGGGGGGGGTATGCCCCAGGGGCATTGGTGCTACCTACGCCTAGCCACAAAGATGTTGGCTCGTAGAGAACTTTAGTCAAGCCTGAGATTCTGCCCACTCTTTCTTCCTGAGACAAACGAATATTTGTGGAAGAATCCCAAGTAGGGGGAGAAGAATATTTACAAAAGGATAAGGCTCTAACGAAAATAGAGCGGGAAAGACAAAGTACACATCAAAAATTATAAAAAGCAAGAGGCAAAGGCTTGAAGCGAAGCATAGTTTCCAATACTTCCTCTTAAGGCAAAAGACCCCACCAGTAATAAAAAATACAGCCGAAATAATAATGACGGTCAGTTCCAGAGCAAGGGGGTAGCCATGATGAAAACCCCACTCACTCACAAAACCAACAAAAAAGCCTATCGTCGTCACACCAAAAATTATCATTATAATACCTGCTGCTTTTCTCATTTTAGCCTCCCTTCGCTTGCTTATTAAAATCCGCTGACTGGGCTGTGCCTTCTCACAGCAACCCTTGTCTTCAGCCAGGCCACTATTTGACACCTGCTGCACGGTACATTACGACTATGGCCATAAAAGATTTTGTGGCATAAATAATATTACGCAGCCGCCTGGATAACAACGAATAGCACAACGAAAAGCACTATTAAGGCTACAATTATTATTAATGCTACTATGCTAAGTAGCACCGCGCCAATTGCTCTGCCTGTAGATATTCCATGTAGTTGCCTTATGCCGATTATGTTTAATACCAGTGCCCAGATCGAAAATAGCGTTCCTACAAACGGTATCCAGCCAAACAGGAAGAGCGGAGTATTGCCATATGCAAATGCTTTTATAGTGTTCCCGTAGCCTTTTCTCCCACCGAAAGCCCGTACAAATAGGTGTGCCCATGACCCGCTTATGAAAAGGCTGGCAAAGGCACCGACCACAGCTAGCAGAGCAAATATAACCGGGTCAAAATGGTATAGGTATGGTGCGGCATCGCTTAATCCAAGCAAATCCCATAGCGTCTGAAAAGCTCGCCTCTCTAATGTATAGAAAACTACCGTTCGCAAAATTGTGTATATTACAAGCCATATTGTGAAGTATTTCAGAGCACTCCCCAGCGCTTCAGGTTCCACATTACTGAACGTGTTTGACGGGGCTCCCAGAAAACCTTTTACTTTTTCTCCAAAAGACAGTCTTCTATAATTCATTCGAGCCTCCCTTCAATGCCATTATATCCTTAGCGAACCGCTAATGGAAGACATAAACAAATAGAGCAAAGGATAGCACTGCATTGACACCTACTACTGCGGGGGATAGAATTTTGATGTATAAGTGTTAGCTGCTATAGTGAGTAGTGAGGTATCGATTCATGTACTCTGAATTGTTTTCAAAAAGATATGGCTTGAGACCAACCCCAGAAGGACTGATGTACGAAGATGTACCTACGACAGCTAGAATAGGACTCTATCATCTAATAGAAATGCATTTTGATCAATGGGATGAGAAAACGAATAAAGCATATCTGGAACTCTATAGAAGAATCTGTGTCGCAATACGGATTCGACGTGATAGGAAGGTATATTCTTCCACTCTTGCGTCGATCGCTATAGAACAACTATGCAATACATGCCTTTGGTGGCATTTCTATGACATATGTGAAGTTGTGTGGGACATGCTACACACTGAACGATATTATAACGATGATTGGGAGAAGTTCGCTATTGAAGTCAATACATTGTTTAGAGAAGAGCAGCTTGGTTTTGAACTAAATCAAGGCAAAATAGAGAAAGTTGGTTCTGGTTTCATAGACGCGCAAATAAAGGAGGCACGATACTTACTGAAGGAGCCAGAATTAAAAGGTGCAGACCAGCAATTTGAGAAGGCTATCAGAGCGCTCAATGTCCGTCCAAGTCCTGATAAGGAAAACTGTGTCAAGGATGCGATAGGAGCAATAGAATCTGTAGTGAGAATCGTGACCAATAATGAAAAAGCTATGCTTGACGATGTTATCAAAAATGCAGCAAGAAGAGGAGTAATACCTAAGCCACTAGACCAAACTTTCATCAAACTATATGCTTACAGGGGCAATCAGCCAGGAGTAGCACATGGAGCAGTCGGTGAATCAATAGTAACAGTTGAGGAGGCAGAATTAGTATTAGCCATGTCTGCTGCAATGATAATTTACCTAGTCAAAAAGAGAGCTTACCTAACTAAAACTAGCCTGATGGCTAACCAATCAATTTAAGCCCAGTCGTGTAATAAAAACCAACAGACCACTAAGTGGCGTTGAGGTAGGGGGAGAATGTCCACGCTCTCCCTTCAAAGCTAATTAGAATATTAAATAGAAAGGTCTTCTTACAAGACTCCAGAGGCATTCATCAACTATTCTCAATTTCTTTTGCTGATATTGACGAGAAAGTGAGGAGATTATATCAGCGTGTTTCAACATGAAAAGCTTGATACCCACCATGAATCGGAAATAGTCTTCGCCAGAAAGAATTTCTACACTCTTATCAAAACCATAGCTTTCAGTGTCTGCTAACTCAGCTCTGATTGCATTGGCAATAGCATTATCCCAAAGGGGAAAGAAGTTAGGACATATAAGGTTCAGTATCTTCGCACTAGCAATTGACCCAGTTATCCCTTTAAAAGTCTCATACAGCTTGACTATTTCAACCTTATAATCATCCAGGTCTTCATTTTCAATAATTCTTTTCTGGAATCTCTTTAAGTTCTCGGCATTCGCTTTAACGACTTCAGCTACTTTCTCTTGCCAGCCTAGATATTTTATCCGTCCAAGAACACGCCCCATTCCCCCCCATTCATAAAGAAAACGCTCCGCAATACCTACAACATCCGACTCGTCTATGTTACTTAAATCTATTGCTGCCATTCGGGTAATGGCACTATTATAAAGCGAATCTCCTCCATAGACGTCTTCGTGCTTGTCTACGACTGCCTTTATCATTTCATTAGCATCCATAGTATCTCCCTGCTACGCTTGATGCTACCATTTTAGAACGATTGACTACAAGCAACAACGTTATCCAGATGTATTCTATATATGGAGGCAGATTCGCACTATCAAGAGCAATTCTGAAGCTAAACAACGCTCTGGAAAGCAACCAAGAGCGGCTATTTCGGGCTATTTATTGGATAGGGGGCGCCATGAGCTTAGCTTTAGCAGCGCGGCTTTACGTTATCTCTTACCCAGCCTACTACCTTATCGAGAGATGTGCCCGGTAAAAATATTTCTTTGATTCCTAGTTTCTTAAGCTTGGGAATGTCTTCTTCAGGAATGATGCCTCCACATCCATCTTATTGCCTCGATTATGCTGTTGAATCGTTGACGGATAGAGCTTCTTGTATTAGACTTACGTCTCCAGCATGTATATTTTAGCAAATAAAAGCGAGGGCACCTGGACTTGGCTTGAGTGCCCTAATTTTGTGCCTGTACAGGAGGAAGAGCCATGGATTTAGTCTGGATTTGTATAATCGCGGGGCTTGCGGCGGCTGGCGTAGTTGCATTCTTCGTACGCTATGTTTTAAGGCAAGACCAGGGCTCAGAGAAGATTAAGGAGATTTCCGCCGCCATTAAAGAAGGGGGACTGGCGTTTATTCACAGGGAATATCTCACATTGGGCATTGTGGTAGTGATAATAGCCATTATTCTAGCGGTCGTCCCCGGTTTGGGTTGGAGATTGAGTGTAGCTTTTGTTTTCGGCGCTATATGTTCCATGGGTGCCGGCTATGCCGGCATGAACATGGCACTCAGGTCTAACGGCAGGACCTGCGCTGCGGCACAGAAGGGGCTGAACCAGGGGCTAAGGGTTTCTTTCCGGGGTGGAGCAGTTATGGGGCTGACTGTGGTCAGCATTGGCATTATAGGGCTATCCGTTCTCTACCTTTTGTGGCATGAGCACCAAAATTTCCTGTTTATCATTCCCGCTTATGGGACCGGTGCCTCACTGGTAGCTCTTTTTGCCAGGGTAGGCGGCGGCATCTTCACCAAGGGGGCCGATGCCGGCTCCGACTTGGTGGGCAAGGTGGAGGCGGGGATACCGGAGGATGACCCCAGAAATGCTGCAGTTATAGCTGACAATGTGGGAGACAATGTCGGAGATGTCTGCGGCATGGGTGCCGACCTCCTTGAGTCTTATGTGGAGACTGTCATTGCTACTATGACGCTCACCACTATTGGCGTCGTAATAGCACCATGGGTGACACAGCTATTTCCCGGACTCTCAACCGAGGCTGCTCTACAAGCTGCCTGGTGGTTGCCTCTACTAGTTATGGCTGGCGGCATTGTAGCCTCCATAATTGGCTGCTTTCTGGTCAGAGTCGGGGAGAAGGTAGATATGTCTGCTCTCCTGGGAGCTTTGCGTCGCGGCACACTTGGCGCCACGATATTGACAGCGGTATTCGGTTTTCTGGTGATTTATTTCCTCCATGCCAGCTTAGGTCTCTTCTGGGCGATGCTTGCCGGCCTCGTGGCCGGTGCCTTAATGGGGGAAAGCACGAACTATTTCACTTCTTATGCCTTCAAGCCGACACAAGAAATCTCCGAAGCTTCTACTACCGGTGCCGGTGCCACTATAATTAGAGGCTTTGCCAATGGTCTGATGAGCACCTGGGCACCGATAGTCTTGATAGCCATAGCAATTGCTGTAGCGTACAGGTTCGGCAACTTCTACGGTGTGGCTTTGGCTGCTGTTGGCATGCTTTCCACCCTGGGCGTGACGCTGGCCACAGATGCTTACGGACCTATAGCCGACAATGCCGGAGGCATCACCACCCAGGCGGGGTTGCCTGAAGAGGTGCGCGAGAGGACCGATGCCTTGGATTCTCTGGGCAATACCACTGCTGCCACAGGCAAGGGATTCGCCATCGGTGCCGCCGCCATGAATTCCCTGGGCTTAATTCTGGCCTTCGCTATGGCTGCCGGGATAGTGACGATTTCAAGCACCACAGGTCAACTAGAGCCATTCCCTGAAGCACTCAGCTTGCTGAGCGTGCCGGTTATTGTCGGTATACTTATAGGTGCCCTCATGCCTCCTATCTTTTGCGCTATGACGATGAAATCGGTGGGAGTGACCACATCAGCGATTATAGAGGAAGTTCGTCGGCAATGGCGTGAGATTAAGGGCTTGATGGAGGGGACAGCCAGGCCCGAATATAGCAAGTGCGTGGATATCGCCACCAAAATAGCATTGAAACAAATGTTGCTTCCTTCCATAATGACGATAGTTGCACCTGTGATTGTGGGAGTGGTCCTGGGCAAATATGCCCTTGCCGGCTTTCTTATCGGTGCCCTGGCTACCGGTTTTATTCTGGCCATCACCTTGAACAACGCCGGCGGCGCCTGGGACAATGCTAAAAAGTGGATTGAGTCCGGCAAGTTTGGCGGTAAAGGCTCAGCCGCCCATAAAGCAAGTGTCGTTGGAGATACAGCCGGCGACCCCATGAAAGACACTGCCGGCCCATCCTTGAATATAATGCTCAAGCTGATGTCGGTGATTTCGCTGATGCTGGCGCCGGTAATAATGCATTTCGGCGGCCTGATTTAACGGGGCAGGCACAATTGCTAACCTTTGAAGCGCCTGCCCCGTTAAGTATACTACTTATTCATATTCAATGTCCTTGATAATGATGGTTCCGAGCCAACGACCCTTTTCAATCAGCTCATCCCAGTCAAGGTACAGGTTGTTAGATCCAGACAATGAATCAGTGCATATTATGCGAAAATCTTTATAATCTCCCGGCTCATACCAATTTTCGTAGTATTCGTAACCCCTGATGGCAATAAAATGTCCCGTAGTGGGAGGCCACTGCCCATCTCCATCTTTCCATATCTCATCTACCTCAGTCATATCCCCGCCTAGCGCTACTGGACAACCATTATCTATAGCATCCTTTATAGCCTTGAAATCATCAGGGAAACCATCACCATAATCGTCATCGTCATTAAGAAACCATTTATTAGCATAGCTGAAGTTATAATAACCACAATCTTCAGCCATCTCGCGGAAGCCGCGCCCATAGTTCCGGCCATCTGTATTGCATTCGCTGTCGGTGCCAAAAGCCTCATAGAGGGCGTCATACATTGCATCATCATCCGGTAAATCAGGGTAGTCGCCTGTCGTATCACGAATGTCATCTATCCAACACTCGCTCCCCACGCCACACGGGTTATAATTATAGTAGCTAGTTTTCCCATTATATCCCGAATACTCATCCATAGCCGCTCCATAGAACGCCGCACAATCATCAAGACGCATGTCGTAAGTGGCATGCGTCCCATCAATATTCTTAAACTCAATAAAATGCCAACCGTCTTCTGTTGGAAAAATAAAAAATGCATTAAGCCACTCACCATCATAGTATTGTACCCTATCATAACCATAAACATTATCTCTTATAACTCTTACAAGAATTCTATGATTCCCATACCCAGTAATCGTATAAAGAACTGCATTATCGTCCTTTTTAAAATAAAAACTTCTGTATGTAGGAGTGGTCTGTGAATAGTAGGCTCGCATATAACTATACCCACCATCGTGGTAAAATCTAGCACTTCCTGTCCCACTGTGTACGTGGTTGGGGTCAGTATCAATTTCCGCTACTGAATTTCCCCACCATCCTGTCTTTTTTACTGTCCAATCCACATCACCAAGGGGAGGCTCTACACCTAAGCTAGTTCCGTCACTCCCCCATTCAAAATCCTCAATAACAGCCCCATCTTCATCTCTGTCTATGACTTCTCTGTAGTACTGTCCGATTGACACCCCAGAACAAGGACCACAGCAATTGGCGGGATTATCCCCCTCTCCATCCCCTGTATAGTAGTACATCTCCAACTTGTTTTCTCTGACAATCCATATCGATCCATAAACAGCAGAAGTTACAAATGTCAATAATAGGATTACTGTCAATACAACAGCTAAAACTATTGATAGTTTCTTTTTCACGCTTACCTCCTCCTAAGATAATTTGCTACACGCAGTCTAAAAGCCTTTCCCGGCGACTCATGGGCTATCTCTGGTGTTCATAGCTACCACCTCCTTTTTCCGGCTGGCTCTCGCCGTTTTCCAGGCTAGTTTGAGCCTTCCAGCAAGAAATCTCTAAGGATAATATATGTGAGGATAGTTAATATAAGAATAGCAATTCTTCAAAAAAAGTCAATACCTCAAACGGATATTATTTATCGAGTCATTTGCCTTAATGTCGGGGCTTGGCTTAAGTATGGTGATGGTTATACCAGGGGCAGTGAAGCCAGCCTTGAAATTGGCAAAAGGGCTGAATTTCTAACCTTATCTTGACTATTGAACAGTAAAAGGTACGCTCAGCTTCTCTTTCCCATCAACGTACAGGATTACTTTGTATTCACCTCTCGGCCATTCAGCTTCGGGCTTCGTCAGTGAGAAACCGAGATATAGTGTGCCCTCAGCGGTCAAACTATAATCATCAATCAGGTAGTTTTCCGTACCTTCTAATTCCCCCTGTACGTATATCCATTCTGCCTTTACCTCGGTGTCGGGGGGAGCAGAAGATAGCTTAACCGAGCAGAAGATTTCAGGGATGTCGGTAGCGAAAATATCGGTGGCATCAATCGGGCGCATATCATTGTCCACGCTCCGGCACATGGTTGCTTCACTCAAAGAAGCCGTGGTCACTTCCACATCACAAGCGGTGAGCGAAATAGCCAGCAGGAGTGATGCTAAAATAATGCTGGCAATAAGGAGTGGGGATTTTTTCATTCTCTCCTCCTAACAGTTAGTTCTTCCAAAAATTCGGTACATAACAAACAGCTAAACTTGCCTGGCTTCCCTTCAGGCCTTACCGAGAGGTCACGTTGTGTCGATAGTGTATCACCCACCTAAAAGATTTGGCAAGAGATTCATGAGCAACTGTACTCGGCAATCCTTTGAGAAAGCCTGAGCACCAATGTTACAATAAAGCATCATGCCGGATACCATATTCATCAAGGGCGCCAGAGAGCACAACCTCAAGGATATAGACGTCGTTATCCCCAGGAACAAGCTGGTGGTTATCACCGGTGTCTCCGGCTCAGGAAAAAGCTCGCTGGCCTTCGATACCATATATGCCGAAGGGCAGCGCCGCTACGTGGAGTCTCTTTCGGCCTATGCCCGCCAGTTCCTGGGGCAGATGGAGAAGCCGGACGTTGATTACATTGAAGGACTCAGCCCGGCCATATCCATTGACCAGAAAGGGCCACCTCATAATCCCAGGTCTATCGTGGGCACGGTGACCGAAATCTATGACTATTTGCGCCTTCTTTTTGCCCGCATCGGGCACCCCCATTGCCCCGAATGCGGCAGGGAAATCTCGCGCCAGACGGTGCAGCAAATTGTCGACGCCGTTCAAGAAATACCCCGGGGCAGCCGCATCATGATTCTGTCGCCGCTGGTCAGGGACCGTAAAGGTGAGCATCAAGCAATATTCAAGGACTTGCAAAAGGCCGGTTTCGTCAGGGTTCGAGTTGACGGGAAAATCTATGACCTCTCCGAGGAATTTCAGTTAGATAAGAATAAGAAGCATACCATAGAGGTAGTGGTTGACCGGCTTCAAATAGAGCAAAGCGAAAATGCCACCCGCCTTGCCGACTCCATCGAGACAGCATTAAAACTGGGGTCGGGCGTGGTGCTGGTCAAGGTTCTTGACGGAGAAGAGTTGCTTTTCTCGGAGCATTTTGCCTGTGTCTATTGTGGCATAAGCCTGGGAGAAATTGCTCCCAGAACATTCAGCTTTAACAGCCCCTACGGCGCTTGCCCTGCCTGCACAGGGCTGGGCTCTAAACTGGAAATCGACCCTAATTTAGTCATTCCCGACAAAAGATTGAGTCTGGTCGAAGGAGCTATCCAGCCCTGGACAAGAAATGGACAGGTCAGCACCTGGTACAGCAGCATACTGCAGTCTCTGGGTCGCCGCCACGGTTTTTCCATCTCCACGCCAGTCAAGGAACTGAGTGAGGAACTTGTGCATTTGATTCTTTATGGTGAGGGGGGCGAACTGGTTTCCGCCACATATGAAGACCGTTATGGCAGGATGCGCCAGTACTACACAAATTTCGAGGGCGTCATACCATACCTGGAGCGCCGCTATAGAGAGACGAGTTCGGATAGTGTCAGAGCGGATATCGAGCGCTATATGGCGTCGAATCCCTGCCCGGCTTGCCATGGGAAGAGGCTGAAACCAGAGTCTCTAGCTGTCACTATCGTGGATAAAAATATTATGGATGTTACCGCCCTGCCTGTCACACAGTCTTTAAATTGGGTGGAGCAGCTCGGCGGCAAAATCAGTCCCCGGGAACTTACCATAGCCAGGCAAATTATCAAAGAAATTCATGCCCGGTTGGGCTTTCTCAGAGATATAGGCCTGAGCTATTTAACCCTGGGCCGTCCTTCGGCAACGCTGAGCGGCGGTGAAGCCCAGAGAATTCGTCTGGCTACACAGATTGGCAGCGGGCTCAGCGGTGTCCTTTATATTTGTGACGAGCCCACAGTGGGTTTGCATCCTGCCGATGGTTCCCGGCTTATAGCCACGCTGAAGCGCCTCAGAGACCTGGATAATACCATAATCATCGTGGAGCACGATGAAGCTATGATGAGGGCTGCCGACCATATTATCGATATGGGGCCGGGGGCCGGTAAACAGGGGGGAGAAGTTGTTGCCACAGGAACACTTCAGGATATAATGGGTTGCTCTCAATCAATAACGGGGCAATACCTCAGCAGGACGAAGCAAATTCCCCTGCCAGCCGGGCGCCGCTCTGGCTCGGGAAAAGAGCTGGTGATCCAGGGTGCCCGGGAAAATAACCTGAAAAACATCGATGTCCCTATCCCCCTGGGCAAGTTTGTGTGCGTCACCGGTGTTTCTGGAAGCGGTAAAAGCTCTCTCATTAACGAAGTCCTGTATAAAAGATTGGCCCGCCTCCTCTACCGGGCTAAGGAGAGACCAGGCGAGTGTGACGGAATTCTGGGCACTGAATATATTGATAAGGTGGTCGACATTGACCAATCACCGATTGGCCGCACCCCGAGAAGCAACCCTGCCACTTATACCGGGACATTCACCCCTATTCGAGAACTTTTCGCCACTGTTCCCGAAGCCAGAATGCGTGGTTATCCCCAGGGACGCTTTTCCTTCAATGTAAAGGGGGGAAGGTGCGAGGCCTGTCAGGGGGCAGGCTATGTTCAGATTGAGATGCAATTTCTGCCCAATGTCACTGTTCCCTGCGAGATATGCAAGGGGAAAAGATATAACCGTGAAGCGCTGGAGATCCAATTTAAAGGGAAAAACATCGCCGAAATCCTGGACATGACGGTTGACGAAGCTTTGGTCTTCTTCGACCACTTCCCTAAAATCAAAAACAAGCTGGCAACCCTCCGGGACGTAGGTTTGGGGTATATTTGTCTGGGGCAGCCAGCACCGACCCTTTCCGGAGGCGAGGCCCAGCGAGTAAAATTAGCCACTGAGCTATCCCGCCGCTCCACAGGCAAAACGCTTTATATACTTGATGAGCCGACTACTGGCCTTTCATTCTCGGATATTGCTTATCTCCTGAAGGTGCTACAGTGCCTGGTGGATTACGGGAACACGGTAGTTGTCATTGAGCACCACCTGGATGTGGTCAAAAACGCCGATTGGGTTATTGACCTCGGTCCTGGAGCTGGTGATGAGGGTGGCTACCTTGTGGATGCCGGCACTCCTGAGGGATTGACCCAAAACGGTGCCTCTTTCACCGGGCAATATCTACGTGGTATATTATTAACGCAGCGGGAAAAGGTGTTGACATGACATCAGTGCCCAACAGGGACGAAATTCTTGGTTCCATCCATGGCAATGTCCAGGATAAGAATATGATTAAGCATATGCTAGCCACCGAGGCTATTATGCGGGCTTTAGCCAGGAAGTTGGGAGAGGATGAAAATGAGTGGGGCATTACCGGGCTTATCCATGATATAGATATGGAACTGGTTGAAGGTGATATGAGTAGCCATAGCAGATTGGGCGCTGATATTGCCAAGGAGCTTGGAGCCAGTGAGGCTATGATCCATGCTATTCTGTGCCATAATGAAGCTCATGGAGTTCCCCGAGAAACGAAATTGGATAAGGCCCTTTTTTGTGCTGACCCTCTGAGCGGGCTTATTACCGCTGCTGCTCTGGTTCGCCCCGATAAACTAAACGGATTGACCACTAAATCGGTAATGAAACGCTTTCGCGAAAAAAGCTTTGCTGCTGGAGTCAATCGGGAGCAAGTGGCTCAATGCCAGGAAATCGGTCTGGAGTTGGAAGAGTTCATCGGCCTGGGAATCGAAGCCATGAAAGGAATCGCCTCAGATTTGGGATTGTAACATCTTTGAATTTAGGCAAACTGGGCAGTGCGAGGCTAAATCCTCGCACTGCGTTTTTTGAATATCCCTTGCCTGGAAGCAGGGTCCTGTGATTAGTATCTCAGGTTTAGCACATGCCCAGTTACCTGGATAACATAGACTTTTAAGCTGGACTAAACTCTCTCCATCTTCACGACCAAATTCCTATTGCAAACGGATTGATATGTTTGATATAGTTGACTATACTTGGTTATAAATGGAGCTTGAATTTTTTAGCCAGGGCAGGGAAGGAAGCAGGTATAGTAATAAGAAGAAAACTCGCTCATGAAAGAGACAGAATCACCGTACAAAGAGTTAGAAGCGCTACCTAGAACTGGAGTGATATACGGGGCCCTTGTAGCATCCTCCCGTGATGTCATACTGGGGGTGAATCGCAAAGGGACAGTAATATTCTGGAATCGAGGTGCAGAGCAAAGTTTTGGATACTCAGCCGACGAGATACTGGGCCAGCCAGTAATCAAGTTGATGTCGGAGAAACACAGAGAGGCTCACACGAAAGAACTGAAGGCTTTCCTGAGCGGAAATTACGGGGGGGCAGGGGTCCTCGAATTTGAAGCATTGAGGAAAGACGGCTCTACATTCCCCATTGAATTGTCTTTATCTATTGAGCAGCAAAACGGCAAATTTATGGGACTTGCCATCGGAAGGGACATCACCGAGCGCAAACAAATGGAGCAGGCACTCATGGAAAGCGCAGAACATTATTGCAATCTCTTTGCGAATTCCCTGGAAGCAGTTTTTTCTGCGGACAGCGAAGATAATGTTTTAGTGGTTAATAAGGCGCTTGAGAAACTGTGTGGCTACTATCTGGAAGAATTAAACGAGATTAAGCCGACAAACATTCTCCCTCCGGGGGGTAGGGAATATATTTCCAAACACGTAGAGAAGATGCTGAGCACAGATGAACCTATATCCGGCATAGTGCATGAAATTTTCGAGAAAGACGGCAAAAGGATACTGATAGAGCAGTATCTAAACTTCATCAAACAAAAAGGCACAATCGCAGGATTTCAAGGGTCTTACAGAGACATCACCGAGCGCGATAAAACGGAAGAACAATTGAAGAGTTCTTTTGTCAACCTGGCAAAAACCGTTTCTCGTGTCATTGAATCTTTTGACCCCTATACGGCGGGGCATCAGCAAAGAGTAGCTGAACTGGCTCGTCTTGTAGGTGAGAATATTGGTTTGACTGAGGATATGGTCGAGAGGCTCTACCTCAACGGATTGCTCCACGACATCGGCAAGATTTCCATCCCGACGAGTATTCTGACCAAGCCGGGTGAACTATCCGAGGAAGAATGGGCTCTTATCCGCGCCCATACGAAACAGGGTTATAACATATTGAAGGACGCAAATCTTCCCTGGCCGGTAGCTGAAGTAGCACTGCAACACCACGAACGGCTAGATGGCTCGGGTTATCCTGACGGTATCACAGGGGATAAGCTAAGTCTGGAAGTCAGCATTCTCGCCGTCTGCGATGTGGTGGAAGCTATGAGTTCCCATCGTCCTTATCGGCCAGCAAGGACCACGACGGATATTCTAAAAGAGCTTAAAGGCGGCAGGGGAACAAAGTACGATGTCAGTGTAGTAGATGTGATGTTGCCGATGATTGAAAGTGGGGAATTTAAGTCTGTGTGGAATCGTAAAAATTCAAGGAACACGGCTACAGAAGGTCTATATCCCTGACGACTTCAATAAAGTTTTCAAAAGGCTTATAATTAAGGTTGTTCTCTCTGCAGTATGCCAGCAGCTCGCCCGTAGCGAAAACATGGTGAGCATATTTTGCCGGAGCAAAATCGGAATCGCCATTCCCCGCGTATATTACCCTGTACCCTAGCTTTAGAAACAATTTAGTATATGCCTCTTTAACGCCATCCTGTAATCTTTTGCCATCCGGCCCCATATATTGCACTTCCATTCCTTCAGAGTGGAAGGAAGCTTGCGCTGCATGTACCTCGATATTCTTCAAGCCAAGGTCTTTCAGTGTGGCTTCGATGTAGAAATCCAGGCCGTTACTCACAATGACTAATCTGAAGTCCTTTCTCCGGCAGTAATTCACCAGTTCGTGAAATCCAGCTCGTACCTTAATCTTGTCCTGTAGCGCTCCAAGTAGTGCAGGTTTGTCGGCTTTAACCATGGCAAAGGCCTTAGTATTGAACTCCCCGACAGATATCTTGTGCTCCTTATACTTTCGCAGCAATCGCCGCCAATCCCCCTGAGCGAAGGCATCTAAAAGAAAGAAACTGGTATCTTCTTCGGTAATTGTACCGTCGAAATCACATTGAACTAAGGTTTTCATACTTTCGACTTAATCCCACGGGCAGCGGTCAGGGCCCGTCACATGTGCCCTTTCTTACTCTGTAGCAAGGAGCAGCACAGATTATAGCATACCGCTCCCTACCGCCAATTACTGGCTGATTCTATTGCTGAATGTCTTGCTTCTTCCTTTCCTTTGTTGTCAGTGGGAGTGAAAACTGCTAGATTTATGTTAATGTCTTACCGTCGCATAGTGGCTAAATTCGGCACAGGCCTCCTTACCTCGGGCACTGACCATCTCGACTTGAAAGTCATGTCAAGTTTGGTGGAGCAGATAGCCCGACTCCATGGCCAGGGGAAGGAGATAGTAATAATCTCTTCCGGGGCTATTGCTTCGGGAAGGCAGAAGCTAAAAAAAGTTCCGGAACGCAAGAACACCCCTTTTAGACAAGTCCTGGCTTCGGTGGGGCAAAGCCACCTCATGTATACTTATGAACAACTTTTCAGCCGGTATGATATAACCGTAGCCCAGGCATTGCTCACGAAGGAAGGCCTCTCTGACCGCAGTGGCTATCTTAATGCTCGTAATACCTTGCTGGCCCTCATGGAACTTGACATAATATGTATTGTCAATGAGAATGACATTGTTGCAATTGACGAGATTGAAGGGCTCAAATTCGGGGATAATGATAATCTTTCCGCCATGGTGGCTAACCTTGTTGATGCCGACCTTCTAGCGCTGCTCACCGATATCGGAGGCTTGTACACTGCCGACCCGGGTTGCAATCCTCAAGCCCAACTTATTCGCCGGGTGGACAAGATTGACGCCGAGATCGAACGTATAGCTAGTGACACTACCAGTCGCCAGGGGATTGGCGGCATGGCTACCAAGATTGAGGCAGCCAGGCTAGCTACTTGTTCAGGGGTAAACGTAATCATTGCCGATGGGCGGGAAACTGACATACTGGTGAGGATTAGCCAGGGAGAAGACATAGGCACTTTCTTTCCTGCACAGGTTAACAAGATGAAGAGCAAAAAGAGGTGGATGCTCAGCGGGCTGGCTTCCAAAGGCAAGGTCACGGTGGATAAAGGCGCTGTCTTAGCTCTCAAGGAGCACAATAAAAGCCTGCTCCCTGCGGGGATTATGAAAGCGGAAGGCGAGTTTCACCGCGGCGATATTGTGGATATCCTGGACGAGAAGGGCAAACACATTGGCTATGGCATTTCCAACTATAGCTATTCTGATTTCGCTATCATCGGAGGGAAGCACTCCGATAAAATCCTCGGTCTCCTCGGCTACGACTATGGTGACGAAGCGGTTCATAGGAATAATATGGTGATATTGTGAACAGAATGAAGACTTAAGAAGTAACCGCAAGAGAACGCTTATGGACAGTTGAAATAGAGAACCGGAAGGAATTTTCAAAAGAGAGGCGTGAAAGCATAATTACTATGGAATCAGCCGTAAAAGAACTAGAAGAAAAGGGGAAGGCTGCTAAGGCAGCTTCGAGGAAGCTGGCTTTCCTTTCCACCGAAGTTAAGAACAAGGCTCTGGTCAATATCGCTGAAGCTCTTATTGATAAAAGGGATGAAATCCTGGCTGCTAATAAAATTGACTATGACGCAGCTAAGGCTTCGGGGATGAACGAGGCTATGCTGGACAGGCTTATGCTGTCGCCGTCTCGCCTGGGAGGCATGGCTCAGGACACAAAAACAGTGGCGGCGCTGCCCGACCCCGTAGGCGAGGTGTTCGAGACGCGAACTCTGCCTAATGGTTTGCAGATAAGCAAGAGGCGAGTCCCTTTAGGAGTCATCGGTGCGATATATGAGAGCCGCCCCAATGTTACCATAGACATATCGAGCCTGTGTCTTAAATCAGGCAATGCCGTCATCCTTCGGGGTGGCAAGGAAGCCATAAATTCTAATAAGGCCCTAGCTAAAGTAGCTCAAGAGGCTTGCGACCGGGCTGGCGTGCCCCAGGGAGCCGTTCAATTTATCGAGTCCACCGAGCGGGCTTTAGTCAACCAAATGCTCGAGATGAAGGGAATAATCGACCTGATGATTCCCCGTGGCGGCGCTGGCTTGATAAAGCTTGTCTCAGAGAATGCCGCTATGCCCGTGGTTACCGGCGGGATAGGTGTTTGCCACACCTACGTGGATAAGAGTGCTGACCTGAATAAAGCTGTAGCCATTGCCTATAATGCCAAGGTCCAGCGCCCCACCGTATGCAATGCTCTGGACTGCATCCTGGTTCATAATCAGATTGCTCAAGCCTACCTGCCTGCTATTGCTAAAGAATGGGCTAAAGCAGGGGTGGAAATGCACTGCGACGAGCGAGCTATGGCTATACTTAAACCCGTTCCGTCCCTGAAGCTGGTCCCGGCTGTCGATGAAGACTGGGGGAAGGAATACCTGTCGTTGAAAGCAGCTATCAAGGTGGTCGACTCGCTGGACGAAGCTTTAGGGCACATTGAGAAATACGGCTCGGGGCACTCTGAAGCTATCGTTACCGAAGACCGTTCGGCGGCAACGCGCTTTCTCAACGAAGTGGATGCCGCCTGTGTCTATGCCAATGCCAGCACCCGTTTCACCGACGGCGGGCAGTTTGGATTAGGTGCCGAGATAGGCATAAGTACTCAGAAATTTCACGCCCGTGGCCCTATGGCTTTGAAAGAGCTAACCAGCTACAAGTGGATTATTCTGGGCAGTGGACAGGTCCGGCCTTAGCCTTCATGTCATTAAGACAGAGGCATCACGAGGCTGAGCCGTGCATTCTCAAGAGTTCAGTTCGGGAGAGCCAAACCGCCTTAACCTTCACGGATTCACGAGAGGCGGTATGCCTCCTGAGCCAGGGGATATGATTAGCCTGCATTAGTGCGGTGATGTGGAGTCGGGCCAGTTTTATCCTCAGGGTGTTCGGCAAATCGATGACCTGGAATCCCAACCGGCCAGCGTGAGTATGAAAGGCAGTCCAGCCATACACGGCAACGATGCCACCATATTTCCCATCGGCTACTTCTGTGGCAAGGAGTTGCAAGCCGTCCCTGAAGTAATAGATGAGTCCCCGCGGGGAGCCCCTCATCCCTGACCCTGAGCTTGACCGCCATTTCTCAGCAATCCAAGCATTATTCAGATGCAGTTTGATGACGGGGTCGCCAGACCCGACCTCACAACCGCCCTCCAGCTTGATAGAACAGCCCTTGTGGCGTCTTACCTCAACGCAGATGATGCTATTTCTTTCCAGAGGCTTGATACCAAGGGCTATTGTGTGAACCTTGTTTATGATGGGCAACATAGCCCGTATAATAGCTCCTAATAAGGAAGATGCCATGTATCACCTTGGGAACTCATTTTCACCGCCTAATCACGCAGCATCTACAGGCATAGCTCGCTGGAACGCCCGGCAATCCGGCCGCTAATAATCCGCAGCTATTACACTGGCTGGTTTACGTTGGAGATGATGTTCTTCCATTTCCCCATATGACGGGAGCGGTCTTCCAGCGTGGTCACCAGTTCAACACGAATAGACGGGCGATCAACGCCCAGGGTATGTAACTTCCGTGCCAGTTGGTCCCGGACGCTACTAGCTACGTGTCCATTCCCTTCCTCGAACATCAGTCGCAAGCAGATGCCGTCCGCTTCATGAACCACCTGGTACTGGCGTATATTAGCGAAGCTTTCCAGAACGTTCCAAAAATGGACAGGGTGAACGGCAACCTGTCTCTCTCCCCCACCCCGAAGGTAGAGAACATCATCATTCCTCCCGTTGATGGCAATAATACGTCGGAATGGCTGGCCGCACGGGCACGGCTCCGGAGCCAGTACCATCATATCGGATATTTCGTAGCGGATGACGGGCTGAGTGAAGCTGAAGAGACTGGTGAATAGAATTTTGTGTCCCAGGGTCCCGTCGGGCACAGGGTGGTTGTCCTCATCCACCACCTCAACAATGCCCAAATCTTCGAAGATATGCATCCCCTGACCGGGGTTGCACTCCATAGCGCGGAGTCCCTCCTGAGTGCCATAGATGTCGAAGCCGGAACATTGCCACGCAGCCTGGAGCTGCTTCCTCAATTCGCTGGTCAGCGGTTCGCCGCCACCGGCAATAATAGGGGGATTGATATGCAACCGCCCCTGAAGTTGTTCTGTCACAAGCAGCCCAAGCATGGATGGAAAACCTCGAAGGACATGGGGTTGAATGGAATTTAACCGCTCGACCAGTTCTTCGATAGGAGCAGTAGCTGGTAGTACGTAATAACGGTAAAGGCCGACATCCATGCTTAGGGGGAGACGATAGCTGTCATGCAGAGGGCTGGGAGAGCCGATGGTAACAATCGTGGGGCGTCTCATTGAGAAAGGGAGCACTCCCATCATGCTTGCAATCCGCATGCTTGCCGCCTCCTGGATACTCCATTCTTTTCGATTGAATACCATCACCGTTTTACGCCCGGAGCTACCCGCCGTAGTAAGCACACGATACTCGCCCAGGTAATACTCGTCTCTGGAAACTTGGGCCATGTGTTCTTGTAGTTGGGAGAGGCGTAACCGGGGGTCAGTGATAATTTGGTCGAAGTATTTCATGTAGGTTTTTTTGTCCATAATGGGAAAATCTTGGAGACTATAGGGCTGACTCATCCGGAGTGTGCTGCATAACTCGCGGTAAAAGGGAGACCGTTGAGTTACCCAGTTAATAAGCTTGGCTAGCCGGCGCTGTTGTAATTCCTCGAGCTTGGCGCGGGGCCAGCACTCATGTTTGATTAAAGCTTGGCGATAAGCGATGGCTCGGGCCAGGTCTCCTAAGCGACGTAGTGTATGTGGCTCCTTCATTCAGCATTGTCCTCGAATTACCCCAGGAGTTCATGTCGCTTCCCCTGTCCCCAAGAGTTCATCGGCTCCGGGTAATCCTCGGGTTTTAAAAAACTACATCGTTTTACTAGGTATTTTGCATTATAATACTAGCCTATATTTATTGTCAAGTGTTTCGGGAATTTTTACACGAGAAACAGTGCTATCGGGATAATAGATTATCGGAGGAGTAGCTTGGGAAATAGGAAAACCTTCTCTTTAGCTTTTTTGTGTGAGAAGCGCCTAAGTCGAAGCCCTGGGCATAGCGAAGGGAAAGAGACTGAAGAATCTTGTAGTGCTAGCACTGATCAGGCAGTTAATTAACTCGAAAGAGAGAATCGTCAATTATCCTGGAGAAACCAGTTCAATCTCAAAGAGTTTAGGCCACCATTTTCCAGTCACAAACAGGCGATCAGTATTTGCATCATACGCAATGCCATTGAGAACATCGACTGGCTCGCTAAGGTCTTCTGCGGTTAGGAGTCCTGCCAGATCTACCCACCCAACTACTTGACCTGTCCCGGGTACAATCCTTGCGACCCGGTCCGTTTGCCAGACATTGGCATAAATTTCCCCCTGGATGTATTCCAATTCATTGAGTCTGGTTACGGGACCATCGTTGTCGAAGACTTCAAGCTGACCGATTTCTTCAAAGGTCTGAGGGTCCAAGAAATGCAATGTTGACGTACCGTCGCTCATGATTAAGCGTGTTCCATCATGCGTAATACCCCAGCCTTCAGTTGGATAATCGAACTCTTGTAGTAACTCAAAACTGCTTTTGTCATAGACAAACCCGATGTAGGATATCCAGGTCAGCTGGATGATCTTGTTTTCATAAATGGTTATGCCTTCACCGAAAAACTGTTCTGATAGCTCACGAATTTGCAGGATGTCTCCGGTTTCCAATTCCACCCTACGCAAAGTAGAGTATCCTTTCCGCCCTGTTCCCTCATATAGAACGTCATCTTCGAAAACCAGTCCTTCGGTGAAAGCATTGCGGTCATGGGGGTAAGTATTGACTATATTATATGTATATACTGGAATGCCATCCGAATTACCAGGAATTGAGCATCCCATAAAATTTAAGCAAGAGAAAACAAAAGCTGCTCCTAGCAATGCAAAGAGTCCCACGATGAATATAGTGAAGAGACGGTTCATGGATATTACCTTACTCCCGATCTACCCAATATCATGAAGTTGGAGTTCCTATTTAAGATAAGGCCCTTAAAGTTTGCCTCTGCATTCTGGATAGCTTGTCGATTCCTTCTTGAGCCAGGTAAAACGTTCTGTGTCGGGAATTTTTACAAAAAGCAGCAGGATGCGAATATTTCCTGAGGCTAATCCTCCTTCTTAGGAAAATCTGGGAAAGGACTGCCAAAGTATACTTTCGTATGAGGCCAGGGTATTTCTATACCTTCGGCATCGAAAGCTTTCTTAAGGCGAAGCCTCAACTCCCCCATCACTGCCCACTGCTCTATAGGCTTAACATCGCCCAAAATCTTGATATCTATTCCGGAGTCGCCCAGATTATCAACCCTCAGCACCTGGGGAGGACTTTTGATTACTTTACGCCATTTTTCATCCTCAGCGAGTTCCTTGCCTACCCGGTTTATCACGCTTATGGCGTGGTCGAGGTCGGTGCCATAGCCCACTGAGATATTGAGATTGACCCTGGAGAAGTATCTGGTAAAGTTGCTGGCCACTCTGATCTCGCCGTTGGGCACATGGTGGACTATGCCATCCAGGTCACGGAGCACAGTCTTTCTCAAAGTTACTTCCTCCACCAGCCCGGCAATATCGGCTACCCTGGCTACATCACCCACCCTGTACTGGTTTTCCAAGATGATGAAGATCCCAGCGATGAGGTCTCTTATCAAGTACTGAGCGCCGAAGCCGATGGCTAGGCCAGCGATGCCGAGGCCAACCAAGACTGATGCAATAGGTACGCCCGCCTCGTCTAGGATCATCATTATAGCAACTACGACAACGAATACCCGCCCCACCCCAGTCAGGACACCTACAAGCGTGTCTCTCCTTTTCTTGATGCCTTCCTTGCTTTCACCCTTGGTCGTCGCCATGAGACGGCCCACAATAGGCGGGAGAAACTTATTTAAGGCGAACCATAGCACAGCTCCTACTGCTGCTATGATAAGGATGCGGATGCCATGGTCTATCAACCAGGTGACTACGGTGGCCCAACTCAATTCCGGCATTTCCTACCTCCGTTGCTTGATGCTTTCTGCATAGACTAACTCTACATTATTATTTTAAACATGATTTAGCCCGCTGTATAGCCGCACTTCTTGAGAGCCTTAAGACCGAATCGGATGTCTCCCTATCCCTCAATAACCTCTTTGGTGCTGGGAATCCTGCCAGCGATTCGCTCGTCAATCCGGGTGGCCGAGTCCAGGGCTCGGGCCAGGGCTTTGAACAGGGCTTCGGCTTTGTGGTGGTCGTTGATGCCGCTGAGCACTTTGGCGTGGAGGTTGATCTTGGCTTCGGAGGCAAAGGAGACCAGAAAATGGCGGACTAAATCGGCGTCCAGGTCGCCTATGCTAGCTTCGTTAAAGGCTGCCTCGATTACACTGTAGACTCTGCCCCCGATATCCACGGCTACCTCTGCCAGAGCTTCATCCATAGGCACGACAGCATGAGCCATACGAACGATGCCTTGCTTTTTCCCCAGTGCCTGGTTAAAAGCCTTGCCCAGTGAAATAGCCACATCCTCGACTACGTGGTGCTGGTCGGGACCCGAGGCTGAGATTTTTATATCGAATACTCCGTGCTGAGCTAGATGGCTAAGGAGGTGGTCGAACATCCTTATGCCAGTGGTGATTTGAAATTGTCCGCTGCCGTCAATTTTGAGCTCCACCCTGACATTCGTCTCGGCAGTCTCACGGGCAACTGTTGCTTTTCTTTCAGTCATATTTAACCTCCTTTAATGCCTTAACCAGAGCATTGGTATCCTCAGGTCTGCCCACGCTAATTCGCAGGCAGTCTTTCAATTTAAGAGTATCAAAATAACGAACAAAGATGCCTTTCTTCCGCAGTTGTTGCCAGGTTTCTTCGGCCTTTCCTCCGGGCAGAGAGCAGAGGATAAAGTTTCCCCGGGAAGGGTAAGGCCTTAGCCAGTCCAGTTCCTTTAGTTTGCCGAATAATCGCTCCCGTTCCACAACTATCCTGGTAACATTAGCACGAAGATACTCTATATCTGCCAGGGAAGCCAGCACCGCAGCCTGGGCTGCGGCATTGGCGTTATAGGGCTGCTTAATCTTCATCAGATAACCAGCAATTTCTATAGGAAAAAAGCCGTAGCCTATCCTTAAGCCGGCTAGCCCGGCCCATTTGCTGAAGGTGCGCAAGACTATCAAGTTAGGGTAAGAGGGCACTACGTTGGCCACTGTCACATTGCCGAATTCAAAATAGGCTTCGTCCACGACAACAATTTTTCCAGTCCCGACAAGCTCCATAATTTCCTTCTCGGTGGTGGTGTCGCCTGTGGGATTATTGGGCGAGGCAACAAAAATGGCCTTTGCTCTCTTGGTCAAGGCCTTCTTTATGCCGGCCATGTCAAGGGCAAAATCTTCGGTTCGGGGCACATCAACTACCCTGCCTCCACAAACATCGGTGCTAAAGGGGTACATACCGAATGTCGGTGGACAATTGATAACTTCATCTCCGGGCTTGAGGAAAAGCCTGAGGATAAGGTCAATAAGTTCATCGCTGCCCATGCCGCAAACAATGTGCTGGCGGCCCAGGCCGGTATATTTCTCTAAAGCCTTCCGTAGCTCCATTTGCTCCGGGTCGGGGTAATTATGATAATAGGGATAAGTGGCTAGAGCTTGATAGACCTTTGGGGAACATCCATAAGGATTCTCGTTACCATCAAGCTTTATTACTTTACTCGAAGGCAATTCAGCTCGTTGGCTCAAAACTTCCGTAGGCTCGATAGGGACGTAACCCTTCATGGTCACGAGCTCAGGCCTTACAAGTTTTTTTATGTCCATTTCAACTAAAACCAAAAATCAAAAATAAGAAATCAAAGTGACAAGTCAAAATGCAAAACTTTTTTATTTTTGCTCTGTATTTTTGCCTTTTGCATTTTAATCTTTTATTTAGCTCTCAGTCTTCTTTCTACAGCCTGAGCGTGGGCATCGAGCCCTTCCGCTTCAGCTATTACCATAGCAGCCTGGCTTAGTTCTCGCATGGCAGGCTCATCCAAGGCGATGATATTGCTAACCTTGAGGAAGTCCGCAACCCCCAGAGGAGAACTGAAACGGGCGCTGCCCCCGGTGGGCAATACGTGGCTGGGACCGGCAACATAATCGCCTAAAACGACAGGCGAGTTCTCGCCTATGAAAATACAGCCGGCATTGTGAATTTTGGGGATTATAGACGAAGCGTCGGATGCCATAATGGAGAGGTGCTCTGGAGCAAAGAGATTGACCAACTCCACTGCCTGGGCCATGTCATCTACAAGCACAAGCATTCCTCTACCAATAGCCGTTCCAGCAGTGGAACCACGCTTTAACTTCCCCAGTTGTATCTCGATTTCCTTGTCTACCCGGTCGGCAAGGTCAGCCGAGGTGGTGATTAAAATTACTGAAGCCAGGGGGTCATGTTCGGCCTGGGCCAGGAGGTCGGCGGCACAAAGGGCGGGGTCGGCTTTCCCATCGGCTACAATTATCACCTCGCTGGGACCTTCGAGACCGTCAATGTTCACTGTGCCATAAACCATTTTCTTAGCCAGGGTCACAAAGATGTTCCCCGGACCACAAATTTTATCCACTCTGGGTATCGACTGGGTGCCAAAAGCCAGTGCCGCAATAGCCTGAGCGCCGCCAATTTTAAAAATGCGGTCGACCCTGGCAATGTCGGCGGCTACCAACGTGGATGCCGGAATCCTGCCATCCTTGGCAGGCGGTGAAACCATAACGATTTCCCCAACACCCGCCACTTTGGCGGGTATAGCCATCATCAGCACCGTGGAGGGATAGGCAGCGGTGCCGCCGGGCACGTACAGCCCAACCCTTTGTAAGGGCAGAATCTGCCGCTTTAAGTGCTTGTCCACGGGGATTAGGCCAGCTTTGTGTCCACAGGCAAGATGGAAGTCCCGTATTCTTCTGGCTGCGAACTCAAGGGCCGAGACAAGTTCCTTGTTTATTGCGTCATAAGCTGCAACAACTTCCTGTCGGTTTACCTCCAGGGAATCCAGCCGAACGCCGTCTAATTTTTTGGTGTAATCCCGGAGGGCTTTATCGCCTTTGCCCCGAACTTCACCGATGATACGGTCGACCACTTCTTGAACTGAAAGCTCTTCGCCAAAGACCTGCTTTATTTGAGCTCCTAGTCCCGGTGGCGTGGTGAAAGACTCCCAGAAATTTTCCCTGGTCAGTAATTGTCTTGCTTTATCAAATCCTTTGATTCTTTTCATATCAACTAAAACCAAAAGTAAAAAGTAAAAAATCAAAATGACAAATTAAAACGTAAAACTTTTTATTTTTGCTCTGTATTTTTGCCTTTTGCATTTTAATTTTTAACCTACTCTAGCCCCGCTCGCAATTTCTGTGTTAGAAACTCCATTTTCTCTTTTTTATCGGAAGATGCCAGACTACCTTTGTTGGCAATCAGACAAGCCGAAGACCGGAAGAGCACGTCAATAATCTTTAATTTGTGCTGCTCGAGGGTCTTCCCTGTCTGGACATTATCAATAAGCATATCAGCATCCTCGGGCAAAAAAGCCTCGCTCGCCCCCCAAGTTGGAATTAGCTTGTATGGGTTAACGTGATTGTCCCGAAGATACCTGTCGGCAATATCTATGTACTCCGAGGCTACTTTTAGAGGGGCCCCGATTACATCGGGGCTGCTCTGAACAAGTGACCTTAATTCATCAATGTCAGCCACAGGCATTTCCTGGCTCACGGCAGCGACAATTTTGACAGCGCCGAAGCCGAGAGCAAACAATTTCTTCACAGGGCTCGAGGGGAAGCGATAGAGGTGTTCCCGCAGCCAATCCTCGCCGGTTATGGCCAGGTCGAAATTGGCGTTAGCCACCTGCAGGGGCATATCCTGGGGCCTGATTACCTTAATGCCCAGCCAGTCCAGATCAGCGGAGGGTCGGCGGCTCACTACCTCCTCAGAATACCCCTGAAGTGCCAGCCCGGCTCGCTTCAAAAACTGCGAAGTAGGCGCTTGCTGGTGTCCATCAGGCAAAGCCAGGTTGATTTCCTTTGCCTGCCACAAGGGACGAGGCCCCTTTAGTTCCCCAGAGCTATCGAATTCGTTTTCTATTGATGTCTGCGGCCCCGCCTGCCAAGCCTTGGCGGGCAGGTCAGCGGTAAGCTTGGAACTAAAACACATCAATACCTGGCTCAAATCCTTGTTCTCCAGGCTTTCTCGATTGGCTATTAGAAAGGCAGTAACGGGGAGTAATCTTTTGAGGGGAATTAAGCCTTGAGTTGCTATAGCTGCTCCACTCTTCCCCCAGAGCACCGCCAGGTCGGCATTTTCCGGGGGATAAGCTTCAGCAGCTCCCCACACCGGGAAAATCCTGAACCTTCTCATTCTGAGATTTAAGGCAAAAGCCTCAGCCAGATTAGGATACTCACTCACTATACGATAGTCATTTCTCCCGTCTGATAACTCATCGAGATTGGCTATCCCCGCTTCAGCACTGGCAACCACGTGTATACTGCCTTCACCATAATTTAGACTCGATATTTTTACCAGAGCTCCTGCTGGATATTTCACCAGGAATTCTTCAATCCAATCCAAACCACAAATACCCAGGTCGTAATTCCCTACAGCCACCTGTATGGAAATATCTTTTTCCTGAAGTATTTTAGCGGAAAGACCGGGAAACCTTGCCGAGCGAAGGCGATATTGTTTTGTTTTATCGTTATAATCCTGAAATCCCAGGTCTATCTCGGCAAGCAAACTAGCTGTAGGCGATAGGAACCTGCCTTTAGGGAGGGCGAGTTTTATGTAGCCGGCTTGGTAGTCCTTCATCCCTCACTTACCACTTTAAGAATCTCTGCCGTAGAAGCCCCGATGTATCGGGGTCGCTTCTGTACACAATCCGTGAGCGTAAACGGAGAGGTCTCCTTTCCCGCAACCATGACGACCCACCTGTAATTAGATTCTTTTCGACCTGTGAAGTCAAGCTCTGCTGTGTGTCCGGCGTCACGAAGCGATTCCGCCACAGTAAAGCACGTCTTTACTATTTCCGGAGTCAATTCCTTACCTTTAACCAGGATTTCAGATTCGCCCCTTTTCTCTTTATCCAGCGGAAGTAATTGCATTACAGGGTCCATATACAAGGCAAATCCGCAGGCGGGGATGTCTTCTCCATTCATAAGGGGCACAAGGTTATCATATCTTCCTCCTCCGCCTATCTTTTCCCCAGCAGCCAGAAACTGAAAACAGACCCCAGTATAGTACTCAAAACCATGTATCGCTGCGATATCGATTTTATAGCTGCAACCCAGGTTATCCAGCACTGTGGTAACGTTTATGAGGTCCTCCAGGCTGGACTTGAAGTCCTGCGAAGCCTTGGGGAATGAAGCTCTTACATTGTGTAGAAAGCTGCTCGATTTTCCCTTAAGGTCCAATAGCGCAGCTATAAGCCTGTCGATTTCGGGGTCAGCGGATTTTGCCCTGGTCAATGCCTGCCAATTGCCCTCCAAAAGGCGGTTCGTCATCTTAGCTTCCTCACCAGGGGTGAGATTCAAATCTTTGAGCAACGCCTTCACCAAGCCAGCATGGGATAGTTGCAGCCCGACATGGCTGAGACCAAGTCTGCGGATAACCTCCTCAGCCAGCAGAATTATCTCCACGTCCGGGGCCAATTTGGCACCACCGAAAAACTCAGCACCACATTGCCACCGCTCCCTGTTCTCTTTCCCTGTTCCCTCGAAAGCGAAGATATTAGTCACATAGAAAAGTCTGGCTAATTCCTGTCCACTTAGATTGTCGGTATAGAGTCTGGCGACAGGAATAGTGCCATCCGGCCTCAAGACGACTCGCTCACCACTCCAGCCATCCCAATCGAGAAAGGAATATACCTTGCTTAACATGCTCGGAGTAAGTGTTCCCGTAGCGGTAAACAGGTGGAGGTATTCTAAGGTCGGCGTCCTCACCTCCCGGTAGCCCCAGCTACGACAACAAGCCCGGAAGACATCTTCAATGCGGCGAAAGCGTAACATGTCCTCGGGGAGCAGGTCCTGCATCCCCTTACATTTTTGGTTCTTCATCCTCAGCCTATTCTACACTAAGCTGTGTCCAGCTTCAATGATGCAATTGAAAAATTTTGTCGCTTTTAATTGCTTAGTTTATAAGTAACTTGAGGTTTATCGGAATCGCCGTTTACGAGCCTTATCGGGCTATTTAACCAAGCACGCTTAAACCGGAGGAATAAAGCGAGTCAAACTAATCAATCTTGCTCCTGGCCGAGTCGGCAAGATCGTATATCCATAATATAGTTAAATAGGGTTACATAGTGTTAAGAGGTATTGACATTGTTTAAAAAAAGTGTTATTCGTATACGATTGAATTGACTACGCTTCACTCTAATATTATTATAACTTCCTGAAGCAAAGAAAGGGGGTGATGGCCTGGAGGGGATAACACTAATTAAAAAATTAAAAACAAAAAATTAAAGAAAGGGAGGAAAAGATGATAAAGAAAGTATTAATGCTAGTTGTGTCTTTGGCACTTGTGTTGTCTTTGGTACCAGGCTCTGTTGCCGCCGCTAGCCCGACTGAAGTATCAGAATATGACATCGCGAAAACAAGCGCAGGGGCTGGGCTCGCACAGGAGCGGGAATATACCAGGGCCATAAACAAGCTGGAACGCTTTCTAACAATCTCAGAGACCGGCAATATTGTATTAGATGCGCCGAAGAGGGTAGTTAGAAGTATTGACAGTGAAGTATATAAATCATTATTGGCAGGACTGGAACAAACAAACTCGATGATTGATAGTGGATACCTGGTAGCCAACCCTGACTTTACACTTACTGTTACGGAGAAATATTTGGAAGACAGCAATGTAGAAGGGTTTCGAGCCTTATCCTCTTCAGGGGGTATAGATGATATTGTCTACCACTGGTGGGGATTCCACCTTTATTTGTCTGATGACACCTGCGATGCGCTTGCTGCCGCACTAGAAGCGGGCGGAATATCAGCGGGTGTTATTGGAGGAATATTGGCTGCAGGCGGAATAACAATTCCAGGCGGGATAGCTGCCTTAATAGTTGGTGGGATACTGGGGATAGGTGCCGTGCTTATCAACTACTACAATAGAAACAACACAGGGGTTGTAATAAGGTTTCATTATCTCATTGGATTTACTGGTATATGGTCCCAATAAAAAAGAATTTATGAGGGGTTTATTATTTGCTATAATAAACCCCTCAATTTCTATAATCTTCATTAATTAAGCTGGCAGAGGTGTTTTTGAGTGTCAGTCAAGACTATTAGGATCGTTATTGTGTGCCTAGCTATTATGCTGGTGATTTCCATTCTTTTTCCTTATGAAAGGTTTAATATTGACATTAAATACTCTACCATTATTAGAATAATTGTGGGAGCTGTAGCGATTGGTGTGGGTGTCAGATTAGCTTTTGCCCTACGTTAGTTCGCCATGGATATAGTCTGAATTACCCGAAATACCCGAGGTTTTCCCTACTTTTTAATACCTAATAACAATTCTTCTCTCCGCTCGGACAAAAGAAGAGGAAGTTTGGGGCAAACTTGGTGTTATCCTCTTCATGACTCACATCCCGTTCCTAATCTTGTTAGCAATTCGTCTCTGACCAATTCCTCCATGTTTACTAGCTCACTAACTGGCTTGTGCCCGTTCCCGGTAAGCAGGTGAATAACGTAATCAAGCTTGCTGTTTAAGATGAGGAACATTTGTTTAGTTTCAGCAGAATCGGCTATAATATCTGAAGGGGAGGCAGAGGAATCTGAATTCCCATAAACCTGAGGTTAATTCTAGATGCTTAGAACTGGGCTTAAGCTGATTTTCCTTGCTTTGCTTGTGATTCCCGTAGCTGCGGGTTTAGGAGGCAGCCTGATCGCTGCCGCCAGCCCTACTACCGTGGAAATCCTTACCGTGGATGGCACCATTGTGCCAGTGATAGCTGACTATATCGATCGAGGCATCAGCCATGCGGAGGAGAACAGCGCTACTGTCTGTATAATTGAGCTGGATACCCCCGGCGGGCTTCTGGATTCAACCGAGAGGATAGTCCAGAAGATTATGAATGCCGACGTGCCCATCGTGGTTTACGTCTCACCCAAAGGCGCCTGGGCTGCCTCAGCGGGAACCTTCATTACTCTATCTGCTCATATAGCGGCGATGACGCCGGCCACGACTATCGGCGCTGCCCACCCTGTATCTGCTGGAGGAGAGGAAATACCAGAAGACCAGATGCAAAAGATAGTTGAGTTCTCGGCTAAGTGGATGAGGACTATAGCTGAAGAGCGCGGCCGCAACATGGAAGAAGCCGAGCTGGCGGTTACGCAAAGCAAATCCTTCACCGATGGTGATGCCCTGGAATATAACCTTATCGACCTGCGAGCTGACAATTTGGAAAGCCTTATTTCCCAGATCAATGGCTGGGAAGTCACTTTAGCCAGCGGCGAGGAAGTTGTCATTGACACTGCGGACTATGCCCAAACTAGAAACGAAATGAATGACATTGAGAAATTTCTGCAAACCATCAGCGACCCCAACATCGCCTATATCCTGTTTACCCTGGCTACCATAGGGTTAATTACCGAGATTTCCAACCCGGGGATGGTTTTTCCCGGGGTCGCTGGGGGCATCAGCTTATTCCTGGCGTTTTACTCCCTGGGTGTGCTTAATGCTTACTGGGGAGGCATAGCACTTATTTTACTTGCCGTGGGACTTTTTATCGCCGAGTACTTCACCACCAGTTTTGGGCTATTTACAGCCGGAGGTATAATCTCGCTGGTTATAGGCTCATTGATATTATTCAGCCACAGCCCGGGGGTAGAGGTAAGTAGGGGGCTAATTGCCGGGGTTACGGCAGGCATCGCAGCTTTCGCTGTCTTTGTCGTCGGCGCCATTATCCGCGGGCAAAGGCGGCGTAAGGCTACCGGGGCCGAGGGAATGATTGGGACAATAGCCATAGCCAAAACGCCCCTCGACCCTACGGGCACAGTCCTCGCTCAGGGAGAACTATGGACGGCGGCATCGGAAGGCGGCAAGGTAGTACCGGGTGAAGAGGTGATAATAACCAAGGTGGAAGCATTGAAATTATGGGTGACAAAGAAATCAACAGAATAGGAAGGTGACATTTATGGATTTTATGGATTTCGAAATGACTGGCCCAATTATCATAGCCATAGTTTTTGCCGTCGCTTTTATCATTTTCGTTATCTATGCCATCGTAAAAGGCCAGAGGCGAAAACTCTCAGCTGGTGTAGAGGATATGATAGGGAAGGACGCTGTGGTGCAAACGACCCTCGACCCCAAGGGCACAGTTCTGGCTGAAGGAGAGTTATGGACAGCTATAGCCGAAGATAGTAAAATAGAACCCGGAGAGGAGGTGACAATAACCAAAGTAGAAGGATTGAAATTGTGGGTGACCAAAAAATCTAAAGAAAAGGAGGAGAAATGAACGTTTTTATTTATGTTGTTATCGCATTAGCAGTAATAATACTCCTGTCGGCAGCTCTCAAAATCGTTCGGGAATATGAAAGAGGGGGCGTTTTTCGCTTGGGCAGGTGGGTTGGCCTTAGAGGACCGGGCCTGGTCGTGATTATACCTTTCATTGAGAATATGCGGAAAATTGACCTTCGGGTAATCACCATGGATGTTCCCCAGCAAGAGTGCATCAGCTTGGACAATGTTACTGTCAGGGTTGACGCCGTAATTTACTTTCGGGTAGTCGGTGCAGATGATGCTATTCTCAAGGTGCTCGACTATGTCAAGGCAACCTCGCTGCTTGCCGCTACCACCTTAAGAAATGTTGTCGGACAATCTACGCTGGATGAGTTATTAGGCCAGCGGGACAGGCTCAACGAAAAGATACAGTCGGTGGTTGATGAAGGCACTAATCCCTGGGGTATAAAAGTGAGCATGGTGGAGGTTAAGGATGTGCAACTGCCGCAAACAATGCAGAGAGCTATGGCAGCCCAAGCTGAGGCTGAGCGAGATAGGAGAGCCAAGGTGGTTCATGCCGAGGGTGAAGCCCAGGCGGCAGAGAAATTGGCCGAGGCTGCCAAAGTTATTTCCAGTCAGCCTTCAGCTCTACAGCTTCGCTATTTGCAGACATTGGCAGGCATTGCCACGGAGAGAAGCAACGTCATTCTGTTTCCTTTGCCCATGGATCTAATAGCTCCCCTTTTGGGCAAGGTTATTGGGTCAGAGAAAAGTAAATAGTATGGCATAATCCGTGCCAATAGCACATAGCGAGAGCGTTTAGTACTGTCATCATGGGAGTCCAGGAGACTCCGCTGGGCAAGTTTGCTTAACTCAGGAGGCAGCTAGGGCCATTATAAACTAAGCAAGAGCGATACCGATGAGCTCGGTTAGATTTTGAATCTCATGCTGCCTCAGGAAACTTTCTATTCCCTCTAATACATCGAGACCAAGTTGCGGGTTAGTCAAAATGGCTGTGCCAATCTGCACAGCGGTAGCTCCAGCCATAATAAACTCCAGGACATTCTCAGCACAAGCAATGCCGCCACATCCTATCACTGGAATACGGACCACCCTGGCTACCTCGAATACCATATAAAGAGCCACAGGCTTGATAGCGGGACCGGAAAGTCCGCCTACAATATTCCCCAGGCAAGGCTTTCTCTGGTCTATGTCGATTGCCATGCCCTTCAGTGTGTTAATCAGGGATATGGCATCAGCCCCAGCTTCTTCCACGGCTAAAGCGATTTCCTTAATATCGGTCACATTGGGGCTCAACTTAACGATAACCGGTAAGCTGGTGGCAGCTTTAACCGCTGAAGTTACCCGAGCGGCAAGCTCGGGGTCGACACCAAATTCTATCCCTCCTGAGGAAACATTGGGGCAGCTAATATTTAGCTCGATGCCGCTGATCCCGGGCACGCCTTCTAACTTGCTGGTCACAGCCACATATTCGTCTATCGCTTCCCCGGCAACGTTAACGATAACCGGGACCCGCCATCCTGCCCATACAGGCGCTTTTTCTCCAATCAGGGCGTCAACACCGATATTCTCCAGGCCTACCGAATTAAGAAGACCACCAGCGGTTTCCACCAGTCGTGGTTGGGCATTACCCTCTTTGGGCATAAGGGTCGTCCCTTTACAGACAATAGCGCCCAACTTCTGTATATCGGTAATTTCAGCATACTCCCCGCAATAGCCAGCTATGCCGGAGGCTATCATCACAGGATTGGACAGGATTAGTCCCTCAGGATGCCGGGGGGCTAATTGCACACGGAGGTCGGGCGAGTTTCTCATTGCTTAAAACTTTATCACTGCTCGGGGCAAAAAGGAAAGGTTTAACCAAGGGGCACAATTTTCACCCTGCCCCAGACGCCCATTTTATCGCCCACAATAATAACCACACCACTTAGCCCCTCGATACTCCGGGCTTTTTCAGTTGCCTCAGGAATATCATCTGCGGCCTTGACTATATTGCCCAGCGCTGTGGCTGCGGCATCAGCTAATGCTGCCGAGGATGAAAGAGCAATAACGGCGTCAGCGCTGCCCAGGCTTAAAGAATGTCCTACGGTTCCTGAAGACGTACCTATGCCCAGTGGTGTTTCCTTGGGCATGATTTCCAGGGCAATTTTTTTGGTAAAAGATGATTGCCCTGCGTAGATACCTACCAGCCTCCTCTTAGATATTTTCAGAAAAATATCGCCACCATTCTCCACAATTACCTCCGGCGAGAAAGCGAGTAAATCCCTGCCTACCGCTTCAGCAATGGCGCCGGCTACCGCTGCCATGGGACCGACACCTGTTAGTTGAGATACCCTGGCCATTTCCCTGACGATGGCCGGGGCTTCAGCTTCAGCCTCATAACTGTCCAATGTAGTCAGGAAAAGAGGATGGCGCCCAATATATGCCTCCAGAGAGCCCCGGTGCTTTAGCACGGAATTAAGGGCTTTATCCTTCAGATTACGCTGAGAGCGGATGTACAGGTCTGTCTGCTCTACTACTACATTGAAGGAAATTAGCCCGCTGTCTTTAATCCAGTGGCGGTAGAAACGTGGCTCCTGCATGGGTCCTTCCCCTTCACTTCGTTCAGGGTCAGAAATGTAATATCATCGCTCGAGGAGGGCAAGCCTTGACACATAGTCCGCAGACAACACACTTATTGTGGTCAAAGAGCACTTTCCTTGTTTTTGGCTCCAGAGAAAAAGCCTCGGTGGGACAAATGGTGATGCAGGCTCCGCAATGAGTGCACCGGGATTCATCGCGGACGACATCCTGGCTTAAGGATTGGATTTCTACCCCGGCCTCGGTGAGGTATTTGACGCCCTTATCATAGTTTTTCTGCTCACCGCTAAGCTCCATAACCAGCAATCCTTCCTCTCCCGGCGATACCGAAGCTTTGAGGATATTGAAGGTGAGACCAAAATCCTTGACCAGGCGGTAAACGACCGGCTGCTCTGTTATGTTGGGCGGGAAGTGAAGTACTATTCTTCTGGAGACATTCATTTTCTTAATTACTCCCCTATCGGCCTTTCCTTAAGTGGCTTAAAGGTTATGCCCGACTCTACTCCGGGCAACGGAGCCACGGGCTCGGTAAGCAAAAACTCGCCTTTTTCTATCCATTCTTTCAAGGTAGTGGCAATTTCCACCGCTTTAGGATAGCTGGATAAGGAACCAGTCGAGACATCCTTGCCCTGAACCTTTATACGACCGCTTCTGAGCTCAGCGTAGCTAACTTCTCCCAGGATATCCGGCTTCAACTGGGAATAAGCTTCGGAATAGTCCACGATGGGTGCCAGGATGCCCGCATCGCTTACTGTAGTGTAGCGGAGAATCTCCTCGGAAAGTATTGGTATCGGGACACCTATGCCCACAGTTAATGTGCAGCCATAACCGAGCATGCTTGTCCCGACCAGCCATTCCGGCTTCATCTGCTTCAAATCTCCGATCACGGCCAGTGTCCCTGCTCCCTCCCGTGGCACGCCATTGTCTCCCCTCAAAGCAGCAGGGTTATGCTGCGTACCATGCCAGGCTACATAACCTATTCCGCCGCCCAGGAAAATCTTCGTCCCGACACCTATAGTCTTATAGTAAGGGTCGTTCAACAGCGGGGAGAGTTGCCCCGCCGTAGAGTAGTGAGCGTTTCCCAAATTCGGCTTAAGCACCCCCATATAGGTATAGATAACCTTATCGGAGAGGTTCACCGCCACATTATAGTTCTGGTAGGCATTTCTGAGATTAAATAGAATTGCCTCGTTTATGTCCTTAATATTAATCAAGGTCTCCAGCTTTTTCCGGGGATAGCAGTCTGTTCCAAAAGCGGTGGCGGTAAGTCTTACGTCCTTCCCCGCTACCATCTCCTCGATTACATGCCCGCCACCGTAATTGAACTCCCCTGGGTAGAACTTGTTCCTGGGGTCATCATCGGGAAGGGCAGTCGCCCCGAGGAAAACATCAACAGCAGCTATCCCGGCATAGACAGGAACATCATTAAGGTAAACCTTGCCGCCGCCAAGTTTTATCCTCGGCCTGGAGTGTCCGATATTAAAAAAGGCACCGGACCCGCACATGGGGCCGAAGGTGCCGGTGGTAACCACATCGATTTCCTCAGCCGCCCTGCTTACACCTTTTTCCTTAGCGATGTCGATCACTTCCTCGGCAGTCACCACGACAGCCTTACCTTTTCTGATTTTCTCGTTGATTTCAGTTATTGTCTTTGCCATGGCAAATTTAGCCTTGCTTAATTAATTCCTTGGCTACCCGGGCAGCCTTTTTACCGGATAGAAGCATGCCGCCAAAAATTGCTCCCATCCTCGGGGAGCCAAAAACGGCGTTCGCTGTCATACCGGCGACCACCAGCCCGGGATAGACTTCCCTGGTATTTTCCAGTATTTCTTTTTCTCCCCTCTCAGCCCACATGGACTTCTCCCCTATCACCTCCCCCGTCTTCGTCCGTAACTTGGGACCTATTTTCTCTACTACGATACGGCAGACTTCAGCGTCATGGCCGGTGGCGTCTACAGCCACCTTACACCTTGCAGTTAGAGGGTCTACATGCAGCTTCGACCAGGAAACAGCGCTCCAGTTCAAAACAAGCCCGGTTATCCTGTCATCTTCCCGAATCATGACATCTTCAACGTTAATCAAATTGAAAATCTTCGCCCCGGCTTTAATAGCACTTGAACAGATAGTTGAAATAGTCTCCACCGAATCAGCGACATAGTACCCCTTTTCGTATTCCTTGGCTGGAACTTCAAACTCATCCAATATACGCTTGCCTTCCTCCTGAACGACGATGCGGTTAAACATCATCCCTCCCCCGGACATGCCGCCGCCAATACGAAGCTGCCTCTCGAACACTGCCACCTTTACTCCCTCTTTCGCCAGGGAGTAGGCAGTGACAAGCCCGGCCGGCCCCGCCCCAGCTACAGCAACATCCACCTCCAGCGCCTCCATGAAGTCCTTCATGTAGCTTTCGGCAATGGCACGGGAAATAATAACTTCATCCATCCTTAGTCAGTCCCTTTTGTCTACTGGTGCGGCGGCTTTGAAGACGTGCCAGCTAGTATACCTCTATCGGCAGGCAATGTCCAGCCACTTGAGGTACTTGTCATTGCGAGCCCCGACAAGTCGGGGCTCGCAATGACAGAAGGGAAAATGTACCTCGCAATGACAAAGGAGGTCGCCCAACAAATTGGGCTTTACGATTCTTAGCCTATCTTGAGCATCCTGTCCACGGCAGCTTTTGCCCTGAGCCGAATTTCATCGGGGACCTTCACCTCAGGACTCATCTCCTCCAGAGACCGCAAAACTTTCTCCAGGGTAATCAGCTTCATGTCGGGACAGATTGCCTGCTCGGAAACAGGAATAAACCTCTTGCCGGGATTCTCTTTTTTAAGCCGGTGTATTATCCCCAACTCCGTACCAACAATCATCTCCTTGACTTCGTCTCGCTGAGCATATCTACACATCCCGCCGGTGCTGAGCACTTCGTCGGCCAGGGCAATGACCTCTGGCGTGCACTCCGGGTGCACTACCACCTTAGCTTGAGGATACTCTTGCCTCAATTCCCTTATCCTCTCAGGCCTTATCATCACGGCATGGGTGGGGCAGAAGCCGGGCCAGAGAATCATCTCTTTGCCCGTCCTAGCCGAAACATAACTCCCGAGATACTGGTCGGGGACAAATAATATCTCTCGAGCATCCAGGCTTTCCACGACCTTGACGGCATTGGCGGAGGTACAGCAGATATCTGATTCCGCCTTGACTCCGGCTGGAGAGTTAACGTAGCAGACCACCACTGCCTGAGGATGTTCCTTTTTCTTCGCCTGTAATTGTTCAACGGTAATCATGTCTGCCATAAGGCAGCCCGCGTTCACATCAGGAAGCAAGACCACCTTATCAGGGCAGAGGATGGAAGCTGTTTCCGCCATGAACCGGACGCCGCAAAACACGATTACATCGGCATCGGTTTCGGCAGCTCTTTGACTCAGGTCCAGGGAATCGCCGACGAAGTCGGCTATATCCTGAACCTCACCCGGTTGATAGTTATGGGCAAGAATAACGGCATTCCTTCTTTTCTTAAGGGCCGAGATTTTCTCTACTATTTCAGCATCCCTATTTTCCATCCGTGGCTATCCTCCACCAAAAAAAACTTCAATGTCAATCTGGTCTCCATCTTTCACCGGGGTAGTTAGCTCCTCAGGATGAGTGGACTCGGAGTTAACAAGAATGGAACAATAACGACGTAGTTGCCCTCGATTATCACGAATCATTTGTTTAATAACAGGGAAACGACTTTCCATGTTCTCGAGACATTCACCAGTGGTATGACCGGTCACTTCAACCACTTCTTGCCCTCCAGTAAGTTTTTGCAGAATCGGATGAAGCCTTACCTTGATGCTCATTTTTAGACATCTTTTGTCCCGCAGACCTTGCAATTTTGATTTTTTACCAGGTTACGGAATGTGAAATCCATCGTTTCGCCATTGGAATATAACATCTTCCCTGCTAGCAAAGACCCGAACCCGGCCAGAAGTTTAATCGCTTCTGTCACCTGTAGGATGGCAATTAATGCCGGCGTTACCCCGAACACAGGCAATGATCCCTTCCTCTGGGGGACTTCGGGGAAAATACAGGCTAGGCAGGGCGTCCTCCCCGGGATTATAGTAGTAACCTCGCCAAAGAGCCCGTGGACACCCCCATGGATGAAAGGTATTCCTTCGGCAACACACGCCTTGTTAACAATAAATCTGGTCTTGAAATTATCCATCCCGTCTATTACCAGATTGGCTCCTTTGATAATCTCTCTGGCATTACGTTCAGTAATGCTCTTGAAAACAGGAGTAACCTCTATTGAAGAATTTAATTTAGCCAGCTTCTGTGCTGCGGAAAATGGCTTTCTCTCTCCGATATCTTCCTCGTAATGAAGAACCTGCCGGTTTAAGTTAGATAGTTCTACACGGTCACAGTCTATCAGGGTGACATGGCCTATGCCGGCACACGCTAGATGTAGAGAGGCGGAGCATCCCAGTCCCCCAAGTCCGGCTACCACTACGTGGGACTGTTTAAGCTTTTTTTGACCCTCCTCGCCAAAGTCTGTATACAAAATCTGGCGTTCGTATCTGGTCAAATCATCCTTCGTTAACATGTGCCCGTCTTTATCTTCCAACCCCTTACATTATTCCCTTGCATACTATGTTTCGAGCCTGGCCCGTGATGCGAAATCAAGGTGGAGAAGTTGATTTGCTTAGATAGTTCTCGATAGCCGCTTTAAGCGCATCCTCGGCCAGGACTGAGCAGTGCACCTTGGCCGGCGGCAGTCCGTCTAAAGCTTCGACCACTGCTTTGTTGGAGATTTCCAGTGCCTCTTCTACGCTCTTCCCCTTCACCATCTCGGTGACCATGGAACTGGTGGCAATGGCCGCTGCACAGCCGAAAGTCTTGAACTTAGCGTCAACGATGACGCCGTCCTTTACCTTAATGTAAAGCTCCATGACATCACCGCATATAGGGTCCCCGACACGCCCCACACCATCGGGGTTCTCCATCCCCCCGACATTCCGGGGATTCTTGAAGTGCTCCATTACCTTCTCGTTGTACAGTGACCAGGGATCAGTCATTTGTTTCGCTCCTATTTTTGAGTTTTCAAAAATGGGGACATGGCTCTCAACCTGGCAACAATTCCGGGCAAGACCTCCAGCACCCGCTCCACGTCTGTCTCCGTGTTTTCTCGCCCCAGGGTAAACCTGAGCGAGCCATGAGCCTGCTCGGGGGGGACTCCTAGAGCCAGAAGGACATGGGACGGTTCAGGGCTTGCCATGCCACAGGCAGAGCCGGTAGAAGCACAGATGCCCTCTGAATCGAGACTTAAAAGCAGGGATTCCCCTTCCACGAAATCAACGATTACATTGACATTATTGGGCAGCCTTTTCGTGGGATGCCCATTTAAGCGGATGTGGTCTATCTTTTCCACGAGACCTTTAATTAGTTTATCCCGAAGATAAGCCTGCCGTTCCGCTTCCTTGTCCATCTCCCGCCCGGCAAATTCCACCGCCTTGCCCAACCCCACGATAGCAGGAACATTTTCCGTACCGGCCCTGCACTTCTTTTCTTGCCCTCCCCCATGCATAAAGGAAACTAACCTGGTGCCTTTCCTGACATACAGCACTCCCACTCCTTTAGGTCCGTAGAACTTATGCGTTGAAACGGCGAGCAAGTTCACCTTAAGCTCATCCACATTCACCGGGATATGCCCCACAGTTTGCACGGCGTCGGTGTGAAAATAGACTCCTGCCTCTCTGGCAATTTTGCCTATCTCTTCCACGGGCTCTATCGTGCCTACTTCATTGTTGGCATGCATGATTGAGACAAGGATGGTTTTACCGGTAATAGCTCTTTTGACATCGTCAGGGTCAACCAGTCCGTACCCGTCTACCGGGAGGTAAGTTATCTTAAATCCTCT